>Ga0265327_10000397_pt1 | contig 81474 bp, 81 predicted proteins | sample 41621metaG_FD_202089 | JGI IMG/M metagenome (GOLD analysis project Ga0265327, IMG submission 202089) | Rhizosphere microbial communities from Carex aquatilis grown in University of Washington, Seatle, WA, United States - 4-16-21 metaG | ecosystem: Host-associated > Plants > Roots > Rhizosphere...
ACCTGCCTGAAGTGCGACACCTGCGGGGGAACGACGGGGTGCTCGTGATCCCCGAATAGGGTTTTGGGCGGTGTGAAGCGAACGCGGAGATGGTTCAAACGAACGCTCAAGTGACTCAAACGAACCGACACGACGCCGCACCCTCGGGTGCGGCGGTGGAGGAGCAGTTGGCTCCGCTATTCACTTGGGCGACGGACGATGAATTGCGGCAGATGTTAGAGAAGGCAGCCGCTGGTCCTCCATCGGACGGCTGCGATTTTTTCAATAAATTTGAGTACTTACAACACCTGTTCGCCGGAAATCCTGCAGCTGCGCTCAACTCTGGCCTAAATTTATTATCGAAGCTCAAGGAGCTATCGCCAGATAAATACAAACGTATTCATAATGGCACACCACATTATTGGCTCGCCATCGCGGCATTCCAGTGCCACGACTATCAGTCCGCCCTCCTGTTCATCGACGCTGCCGTGACCGCCGACCTCAACGCGGGGGCCATTGTCGGCAATGGAGAATCTCCGGCAATCAAGTTCATGCTGCTGAGAGGTCATGAAGAAGGCCATGCGGCGCGCCCCATCGTTGAGCATTTGCAGAACATCATCGCCGCATCCATTGCCGACTATCAAAACGTTACAGGGAGCAATCAGACACTCGATATCGATTTTGTTAGAAACAAATTCATTCTCCCATCGCTACCTCAGCCGGAATTGCGAACAGTCACCACCACTTTTCTGACTTTTTTCTTGGAGTGGCGGCATAGAGCGACCCTCATCGATCTCGACATATGTTCCGGAACAAATGAGCCGTTTTTTCTTCATCTTGCCAAAGGATGCCTTCTTTTTGAGAGCATACTCAAGAATAAATACAAAGAAAAAGACAAAAATCCAACGCTTGCGCCACTTATCAACGAGCATCGCCAATGCCTTGGCATAAATGGCAATAGCAAGATTAACATTGGTTGCAAGGATCCGGCAGATCTTACACTTTGTGGTCAAAGCGCCATCGCAGACAGGATCATCCGGGTTGGTAAAATGAGGAATTGTTTTAATCACAGCCTGAGTTGGCCAATCACACTTGATGGCAGCACCTACAATGCTTTCGTCAGAGACATTTCCTCCGCCCTCTTGCACGCGGTGGCGTGCTTGTACAAGTGAAGTGAGAAGGGAGATGGAGGAAACTGAGGCGCTATTTCGGTTCGTTTGAGGCAGATATCGTTGCGCAACCGGATGACAACGAACTACCCAAACGGCCCATTGTGGAGCACAATGCAAATGCATTACACCTCCGGAGAGAGAATGATGGAGGTCGCGATGGCTGCCGTGTACGAGACCGAATCCGCCGTGACGGAACGTGGGCAAACGACCGTCCCCGCGCCGGTCCGCCGGCGATTGACCATCGGCAAGCCGGGAACACTCGTCTGGCGCATCGAGGCCGACGGCACGGTCACCGTGGATCGGAAGCATGATCGGCAGGATGAACCGGACCCGACGCTGGGGCGGTTCCTCGCCTTGCTGGAGGCCGACATGTCCGCTCACCCGGAGCGGCTGCGCCCGATCGGCATCGACTTGGTCGAGCGGATCAACGCCCTGGTCGCCGGGGTGGAAGTCAACCTGGACGAGCCCCTCCCCGATGACGAAGACTGAGCCGTTCCGCGTCAACGGATGGCTCATCGTTCCGCATGATCTGTTCCTCGAACAACTCGGGGCGATGATTGCGGACGTGCTCAAGGACAAGGTGCGCCATCCCGGCACGTACAAGACTCGGCGGGCCGCCAAGATGCTGAAGGCGGTCGCCACCCTCGCCTTCGCCGAAATCCCCGAGGACCCGACCCGGGACAAGTACCAGCAGGGCAATACGCTCGGGGACGAGTACCGTCATTGGAAGCGGGCGAAGTTCTATCAGCAATATCGCCTGTTTTTCCGTTATCGGGCGGATACCAACGGCGAGAAGGCGATCGTCTACGCCTGGGTCAACGACGAGGACACCAAGCGCGCCTACGGCAGCAGAACCGACGCCTACTCCGTCTTCAGGCGCATGCTGGACGGCGGCAACCCGCCGGATGATTGGTCGAAGCTGAAGGCGGCCCACAATGCGGCCAATCGGGATCGGCTGACCGAGATGCTGGCCGACGCCAAGGGGCTACTCGACCAATAGGCCGCCCCCTCCGGACACGACGCCGCCAGACATCTGGTGGCGAAACTTTCCCGCCAACACAATATCTAGCTAGACGAACCCGCACCTTTGGCCCATTCTGTGACGGCCGCTTGGTTCGCCCGCGTCCAATCCCGCCGCACGGCGGGATTTGCCCCAATCGAATCAATGGCGTTATGAACGGACTGAAGCATCTTTTCGGGCGCTTCATCGTGACCGGCGGGGCTCGTCAACTCCTCATCGCCCCGCCCTGAAAGCCGGAGGCCGGCCCCCAAGGCCAGCCTCCGGCTAAATTTTTTGCCGCCCCATCTAGGCCGCGCGCCGTCCGCCCCCATATAGGACGAGGACGGGCGCCTCATCTCTCCCGCCCGCGATACGCCTGGGGCCGTCTCCGCGAGGGGGCGGCCCCTGGTTGTTGGTCAGGCCTTGGGCAGCGCCACCCGGAAGGTGCTGCCTTCACCCGGAGCCGATTCGATCCAGATGCGGCCGCGATGGTGTTCGACGACCTTGCGGCAGACCGCCAGGCCGATGCCGGTGCCATCGCCGCCATCCGGGGTCAGCCGCTGGAAGATGCCGAAGGCGCGCTCGAAATCCTCGGGCCGAATGCCGATGCCGTTGTCCTTCACCCAGATTTCCCACTCGGCGCCATCGTCCCGCCAGCCGACCTCAACCCGCGCCGGCCGGGCCGGGTCGCGATACTGGATGGCGTTGCCGATCAGGTTTTGGAACAGGCGGGCCAACTCGCCGGGGTCGCCCGAGATGACGGGCAGGCCGTCGGCGACCACCACTTCGGTTCCGCTCTCGTTCACCGCCACCTGGAGGTTGACCAGGCTGTCGGCGACCGCCTGGGCCAGCGGCACCTGGGCGAAGGGGCGCTCCCTGCGGCCGATGCGGGAATATTCGAGCAGATCGCGGATCAGCGCGTCCATGCGCCGCGCGCCGCCGGTGGCATAGTTGAAGAACTCGCGCAACTCGCCGTCGATGACCGAATCCAACCGGCGCTCGATCAGCGACAGATAGCTGGAAACCATGCGCAAGGGCTGGCGCAGGTCGTGCGAGGCGACGTAGGCGAATTGCTCGAGCTCGGCGTTGGATTGCTCCAATTGGCGCTTCTGCTCGGCCGTGCGCTGGTTGGCTTCGGCGATGCGGGCCTCGGCCTCCTTGCGGAAGGTGATGTCCTCGCGAATGGCGACGTAGTGGCTGGCCGTGCCGACATCGTCGGTCACCGGGAAAATCACCACCGATTCCCAGAAGACGCCGCCGTCCTTGCGCCGCGTTTGCAGTTCGCCCAGCCAGGTGTGGCCGCCCTCGACGGTGGCGCGGATTTCGGCGATCACCGCCTCGGTGCCGGGCGCGGTGAGGACGGCGACATCCTGGCCGACCAACTCGTCGCGGGTGTAGCCGCAACTGGCGAGAACCGACGGGTTGACGTATTGGATGCGGTAATCCAGCCCGGCGATTAGGACCGAAACCGGCGATTGCTCGACCACCTTGGACAGCATGCGCAGCCGCTGGGTGGCCGCCGCCTGGGCGGTGAAATCGGTGCCGATGCCCCGATAGCCGATGACATGACCATCGCAGTCGACGCGCGGCGAACCGCTGACGCTCATCCACCTCGGTTCGCCATCGGCACCGGCCAGCCAATAGCGGAAGTCGCGGAACGGCCGACCGGCGGCGACATCCTCGCGGTGGCGACGCCACGCTTCGGAATCATTCTCGGCACGATCGGAAATCAGGTCCCAGCGGCGCTTGCCGATCAATGAGGCGACCGAACGGCCGGTGACCGTCTCGAACGATGGCGACACCCAGGTGAAGCGGTGTTCGGCGTCGGTCTCCCAGATCCAGTCGGCGGAGCCTTCCACCAGCGAACGGAAACGCCGCTCGCTTTCGTCGAGTGCCGCCTCGGCGCGCCGCCGCGCGGTGATGTCGTGAATGACCGAAAACAGCAGACGCCGTCCGTCGAGCACCAGCGGACCCGAATGCACTTCGACCTCGCGTTCCTGGCCGTTGGCCAGGCGATGGCGGAAGTACAGATGCTCGCGCTCCTCGCGTTCGGCCCGCGCCATCTCGGCCACCACCTCGGCCGGCTCAAGCGTATTGATCTCGCCGATGCGCATGCCTTTCAGCCGTTCGATCGGATAGCCGTAGAAGCGGCAGGCGGCGTCGTTGGCGTCGGCGATGGTGCCGTCGGCCGGATCGATCAGCAGCATCGCCACCTTGGCGCGGGTGAACAGGGTCCGGTGGCGGGCTTCGCTGTATTCCAGGCGGCGAAGCGAAGAGCGCTGACGCCGGAAAAGGAACAGCGACAATAGCAGCAAGGCGGCGGAACCGCCGCCGGCCAACACGGTCTGCATGTGCCAAAGGGTGATGGAATCGGCCGAGCCAAGGGCCGCGGCCTCTTCGGCGCACAGGTGGGAAAGCCAGCTGGTGGCGGCGAACAGGAATGCCGCGCCAACCAAAACCGCGACGACGAGGAGCCCGATCGGGCCTCGCGCCGGTACAGAGAATGGGCCTGGGGTATCGGTCACGACCGATCCTCCAATACGCCCATCCCCTAACCCAAAAGTATATTCCCACTTACCCCTTTGGTGAAGTGAAATCGCACAACCCGGCGTTGGCCGCCGCCATGCCTATTTGCTGTGGACGGCGTTCCAGGTCTCGTTCAGTTCCTTCTCGGCGTTGAAGGCACCCTTGGGCAGTTGGTGGGCGATGCCCTTGTGGCAGTCGATGCAGGTCTTGCCCTGATCCTCGGCCTCGGAATGGCGCAGCCGGGCGCGGGCCTGCTGGCGGGACAGGTCCATGGCGGCGAAGTTGTGGCAGTTGCGGCATTCGCGCGAGTCGGTCTCCTTCATCGCCGTCCACACATGGGTCGCCAGTTCGATGCGCTTGTTCTCGAACTTCTCGCGGGTGTCGATGCTGCCGAGAATCTTGTGCAGCACCTCGTTCGACGCCTGGATCTTGCGCTTCATCTTGTAAAGCCAGGGATGCGGCACATGGCAGTCGGGACAGGTGGCGCGCACGCCCGAGCGGTTGGTGTCGTGGATCGAGCCCCGGTACTCGCGGTAGACGTTCCGCTCCATCTCGTGGCAGGTGAGACAGAAGGTCTCGTTGTTGGTCATCTCCATGCCCCAGTTGAAGGCGCCCCAGAAGGCGATGCCCGAGATGAAGCCGGCGGCCAGCAAAAAGCCCAGCGACCAGCGCGCGGTCGGCGAGGTCAGTGCCGCCCACAGCCGGCCGAGCGGGCCGCGCCCCTGGCGCCGATCCAACCCGATTGTCCTTTCTCCGATCGACATGACCGTGGCTCCCTCGGCCTAGCGGTTGGTGGTGGCGGGCTGGAAGCGGTTGACCACCAGCGGCTTGGCGTCGAGCTGGGCCACGTGGCACTGCTTGCAGAAGTAGCGGTTGCCGTTGACGCTGTCCTGGCGGACGCCGTCGCGGTCGAGGTAATGGGCGTCCGAGATTTTCGGCGCCCGCTCCTGGTCGCTATAGGGCCATTCGTGACAGCGCAGGCACTGGTTGACCTTGAGGTCGACCTCGTACTTGTCGGTCAGATGCGGCACCAGCGGAGGCTGTTGGCGGTAGGCGCGGTCGAGCTTGACGCCCTCGACGACGTGATAGACCGGCGGCGCGGCGTCGGCCTGATCGGCCTCGGCGCCGCGCAGCGACCGCACCTCCTCGGCACCGGCGGAGAGGCCCACCAGCGCGACGACCAGCGCCAAGGCGATTCCCATGATTTTCGTCTTCACAGCGGTCACTCCCCTTCCAGAACCTGACGATCCCGCCTGTCGGAAAAGCGGGTGGAAAAGCGAAAGACGTCCTTCGGGCAGACGTCGATACAGCGACCGCAATTGGTGCAGTCACCGGAAAGAATCAGCGGGCCGACGCCCTTGGCCGCGCCCCTCAGCGCCGGCGCGATGACCTGGCGCTCGGGGCAGACGGCGAAGCAGTCCATGCAATTGTCGCAGGCGGCGCGGCCCCGGGCCGAAACCCGGACCAGCGAAAACCGCCCCAGCAGCCCGTAGAAGGCGCCGACCGGGCACAGATGCGTGCACCAGCCACGCGCCGCGAGGCCGAAATCGAACAGGAACACCGCCACCGCCGCCGGCAGCCCGGCCCCACCGGCGAGGATCGAGCCGGTGACGATGCCCCGCTGCAGCAAGGTCACCGGATTGACCAGCTCCCAGGCGATGGCGCCGGTGGCGGCCGAGGCCGCCAGCACACCGCCCATCAGCCACAGCCGCAGAGTCCGAGGCAACGCCAGCCCGTCGCCCCTCAACCCCAGCCGGAGGCGCAGCCAGGCGGCGAGATCGGTGATCAGGTTGACCGGGCAGGCCCAGGCGCAATAGGCGCGGCCGCCGACCGCCAGATAGAAGGCCAGCACGATGGCGGCGCCGATCAGCGCGTCCGCCGCCGCCCGGTGGCCGGCCACCAGCGATTGGGTCAGGATCAGCGGGTCGGTGAGCGGCAGCACTCCCAGGGTCAGGCTGGAGGCCAGCGTTCCCTTGGCGATCCACACTCCGGCCAGCGGCCCGGACAGGAAGATGCCGAGGAAGGCCAGTTGGGCGACACGACGGGCGATCAGCCATTGATGTCTCATGGCGCGCCCTCCATGCCCCGCACCGGCAGTTGGATGGTGCCTTCGATCAGCGGGCCGCCGGCCTTGGCCTTCTCCTCCCAGCCCAGGCGGTAGTGGCCGCCCAGCTTGCCGGTGGCCAGTTCACGCGGCAGCACCTTGATCGCCGCCTCGTCCAGCACGCAGGCCTTCTCGCACTTGCCGCAGCCGGTGCATTTGTCGGCATGGACGGTGGGAATGAAACGGGCGTGCTTGCCGGTGCGTTCGTTGTGGACGGTCTCCAGCGTGATCGCCTCGCCGAGGCGCGGGCAAACCCGATAGCAGACGTCGCAGCGCAGCCCCAGAACGTTGAGGCAGGTCTCGTGCCCGACCAGCACCGCCACCCCCATGCGGGCATCGTTGATGTCCTTGAGCCCCCGGTCGAGGGCGCCCGTGGGGCAGGCGGCGGCGCAGGGGATGGTCTCGCACATCTCGCAGGGAACGGCCCGGGCGGTGAAGAACGGCGTCCCCAGGACGGGGCCGTCGCCGGGCTCGGCCAGCTTCAAGGTGTCGTAGGGACAGGCCCGGGCGCACAGGCCGCAACGGACGCAGGCGGCCAGAAAATCGGCGTCGGCCAGGGCGCCCGGCGGCCGGAGCGCCGCCTTGGCCTGGGCCGGATGGCGGGCGACGCCAGCCAGCAGACAGCCCAACAGGCCGGCGGCGCAGAAGCCGCGAACCGTCCCGGCGAGCATCGCCCGCCGGTTGGGATCCACCGCCTTGCCATCCGGCCGCCGGGTCATGCGCGTCAGGCCTTCTCGATCTTGACGGCGCACTTCTTGTAGTCGGTCTCCTTCGAGATCGGGCAGGTGGCGTCGAGCGTCAGCTTGTTGACCAGCTGCGATTCGTCGAAGAACGGCATGAACACCAAGCCCTCGGGCGGGCGGTTGCGGCCACGGGTATCGACGCGGGTGACCACCTCACCCCTGCGGCTCTTGACCTTGACGGTGTCGCCATTCCGGAGGTTGCGCTTCTTGGCGTCGTTGGGGTGCATGAACACCGTGGCGTTGGGCACCGATTTGTGCAGCTCGGGCACCCGCTGGGTCATCGAGCCGGAATGCCAGTGCTCGAGCACGCGGCCGGTCGACAGCCACAGGTCGTAATCCTTGTCGGGCGTCTCGGCGGCCGGCTGATAGGGCAGCGCGAAGATCCAGGCCTTGCCGTCGGGCTTGCCGTAGAATTTCACCCCCTCGCCCGCCTTGACATAAGGGTCGTAGCCCTCGCGGAAACGCCACAGCGTTTCCTTGCCGTCGACCACCGGCCAACGCAGGCCGCGGGCCTTGTGATACATGTCGAAGGGCGCCAGATCGTGGCCGTGGCCACGGCCGAAGCTGGCGTATTCCTCGAACAGCCCCTTCTGCACGTAGAAGCCGAAGGCCTTGGATTCGTCGTTGTCGAAGCCGGCCTGGGTTTCCGACAGCGGGAAGCGGTCGACCTGGCCGTTCTTGAACAGCACTTCGTACATCGACTTGCCGCGCAGTTCCGGCTTCTTGGCCAGAAGCTCCTCCGGCCACACCTCCTCGATCCGGAAGCGCTTGGAGAACTCCATCAGCTGCCACAAATCCGAGCGCGCCTCGCCCGGCGCCTTGACCTGTTGGCGCCAGAACTGGGTGCGCCGCTCGGCGTTGCCGTAGGCGCCCTCCTTCTCCATCCACATGGCGGTGGGCAGGATCAAATCGGCGGCCATGGCGGTGACGGTCGGATAGGGGTCCGAGACGACGATGAAATTGTCGGGGTTGCGGTAGCCCGGATACGCCTCCTCGTTCATGTTGGCGCCGGTCTGCATGTTGTTGGTGCACAACACCCAATAGGCGTTAAGCTTGCCGTCCTTCAGCATCCGGTTCTGCAGCACCGCGTGGTAGCCGATCTTCGGGTTGAGGGTACCGGGCGGCAGCTTCCACAGTTCCTCGCTATGGGCGCGGTGCTGGTCGTTGACCACCAGCATGTCGGCGGGCAGGCGGTGCGAAAAGACGCCGACCTCGCGCGCCGTGCCGCAGGCCGAGGGCTGGCCGGTCAGCGAGAACGGCCCGCAGCCGGGGGTCGAGATCTTCCCCGTCAGCAGATGGACGTTGTAGATCATGTTGTTGGCCCAGCTGCCGCGGGTGTGCTGGTTGAAGCCCATGGTCCAGTAGGACACCACCTTGACCTTGGGATCGGCGTAAAGCTTGGCCAGCGCCTCGAGCTTCTCGGCCGGCACCCCCGACAGCGCCGCCACCTTTTCCAGGGTGTATTCGGCGACGAAGGCCTTGAACTCGTCGAAGCTCATCGGGTCGGCCTTGTCCGGCGTCGCCGCGTTGGCCTGGTCCTTCTCCATCGCGTGGGCGGGCCGGAGGCCGTAGCCGATATCGGTGACGCCTTTCTTGAAGGTCACCGACTTGTCGACGAACTCCTTGTTCACCGCCCCCGTCCGGATCAGGTAGTTGCAAATGAAATTGAGGATGGCGAGGTCGGTCTGGGGGACGAAGACCATGCCGTTGTCGGCCAGCTCGAACGAGCGGTGTTCAAAGGTCGACAGCACCGCCACCTTGCAGCCCTCGTGGGTGAGGCGGCGGTCGGTGATGCGCGACCACAGGATCGGGTGCATCTCGGCCATGTTCGAGCCCCACAGCACGAAGGCGTCGGCCTTTTCGATGTCGTCGTAGCAGCCCATCGGCTCGTCGATGCCGAAGGTGCGCATGAAGCCGGCGACCGCCGAAGCCATGCAGTGGCGGGCGTTGGGGTCGAGGTTGTTGGAGCGGAAGCCGGCCTTCATCAGCTTGGCGGCGGCATAGCCCTCCCAGATCGTCCACTGGCCCGAGCCGAACATGCCGACGCGGGTGACGCCGTCGGGCTTCTTCAGCTGTTCCTTCCACTTCTCGGCCATGATGTCGAAGGCCTGGTCCCAACTGATCGGCTGGAACTCGCCGTTCTTGTCGAACTTGCCGTTCCTCATGCGCAGCAACGGCCGGGTCAGCCGGTCCTCGCCGTACATGATCTTGGACAGGAAATAGCCCTTGATGCAGTTGAGGCCGCGATTGACCGGCGCGTCGGGATCGCCCTGGGTGGCGACGACGCGGCCGTCCTGGGTGCCGACCAGCACGCCGCAGCCGGTGCCGCAGAAGCGGCAGACGCCCTTGTCCCAGCGAATGGCGGATTTGGCGCCGGCCTGGGCGACCGTCTCGGCCATGGCCGGCACGGCGATCCCGGCCGCCGCCGCGGTGGCGGCGGCGGCGTTGGCCTTGATGAAATCGCGGCGGGTCAAACTCATGACAACGTCTCCCCTTCCAAAGCGGAATCGAAGTGGTGGTAGACGAGGGCGACGTTCAGCACGCCCTCGATGTCGCTGAAGCTGGTGATGGTCGAGCCGGCCCAGATTCCGCCGGCGTCCTCGACGGTGACGATCAGACGGCCGTCATCGGTGGCGTGATGGATTTCGACGCCCGGCTTGGCGGCGAGCGCCGCCAGCACGGCGTCCCGGCGGGTGGGTTTGACATGGACCAGCACGCCGCAGACGTTCTCGATCGCGGCACGCTCCTTGGCATGCTCGGCGGCGACGAAGCTCGAAAGTCGCATGGCTCCCCCTCAGGCTGGCGCGGCGGGTCCAGGGACCGCTCCAGACAGGGTGGCAGCGTCGGCGACGGAGGGACTTGATGTTGGTCAATGATCGGGGCGAGACCGCCCGATCACGCCGAAGGGGGCGCCGCCAGGCCGTCGCCGGCCTGGCGACACCGAAGGCGGCGCCCGCTCAAATCGATGAAAGGAGCGACCTCAGGAGACCTTCTTGCACTCCTCCGCACACACCTTGCAGGCGTCCGCGCAGGCCTTGCAGGTGGCGTGGTGCGTCTCGTGCTTGCGGCACTCCTTCTCGCAGTCCTGACAGACCGCCAGGGCCAGCTTCGCCATCTCCGCCAAGTGGGGCGAACCGGCCGACGCCAGCTTTTGCAGGGTGGCGCAGACGCTTAGCATCTGATCGACATTGGTGGCGCAGGCGGCCAGCGAGGTGTCCCCGGCGGCGAAGGCGGCGAAGCAGTGGGCGATGCAGGCCTGTCCCGCCTTGACGCAGTTCGAGGCGCTGTCGACCAGCTTCGCATTGGGGGACGGCATGGCCATCGCGCCATGATCCATCCCCCCGTGATCATGTCCCCCATGCTCGTCGGCCCAGGCGGCGCCGGACGCCAGCACGACGGCGGCGATGCCCGCCGAGCCGATCACTTCTCTGCGATTCATGTTGCCCTCCCCTTGGGAAATCCACGGATGGAAAATCATCCCTCCGCCGCCCAGGAGAGGCAATACGAAAGATTAGTGCTGGTGGTGCATGCCGCCCATCCCTTCCGCTCCCGCCGCCGGAGATTCGACTTTCACCGTGGTCGCCACCTTGCCCACCTTCTCGAAGGTCAATTCCAACGGGAAGCTATCCCCTTCCTTCAGCGGCGCCGTCAGCCCAATCAGCATGACGTGAAAGCCGCCGGGCTTCAGTTCGACCACGGCGCCCGGCTCGATGTCGATGCCGGCGACGGGGCGCATCTTCATCACGCCATCTTCAATCAGATGGGTGTGCAGCTCGACCTTGGCCGCGACCGGGGAAGCCGCCGCGATCAGACGGTCCGCCGTTTTTCCGCCGTTGGCGACGCTGAGAAAGGCGGCGCCGTTGGCGCCACCGCCGGCGGTGGCGCGGGCCCATGGGTGTCCGATGGTCAAATCACCGGCCTTGAACTCATGGGCCGCGACCGCCAACGGCAGCAGGACGACCGCCAAGGCGGCCAGTAGGACGGATCGAATCCGCATCATGTCGTCAGTCTCCTCTTACGCCCAATCAACAAACGCGGGCCGGTAATTCTCGATATCGGCCTGACCCCGCCCCACCGGAAGAAGGCGGCTTCAAGCCTGATAAGGCAGGATGGTCACCCATCGGCGGAGCGTCAACGCGCTTCGCATAAATCCATTTATCAATAGACTTGATTGTATTACGTTGGGAAGTGGTTATTTCCTGGACGGAGAATCGTCGTGAACCGGAATGTCTTGATCGCCGTGGGCCTGCTGGTTTCGGCCTGCGCCACAACCGCGCTCCCCGGTGTGAAGGAGGGGTTGGTGGAATTCGCCGGAGGGCAGAACGCGATATTTGAAACCGGCAAGGCCGATCCCGTTCTCAACCTGCGGGACCTTCAGGACATCAAGGGACTGTACGCGATCGGGCCGGTAGCCGGTCTGGACGGTGAAATCACCATCTTCGATTCCAAGCCCCATGTCAGTCGCGTTCACGGCTCGGGCTACGCCGTCGATCACGCCTGGAATGACGGCGCCATCTTCCTGGTATGGAGCAGCCAGCGGAATTGGAAGGACGTCCCGATCCCCGCCGGAACCGGCGGCTATCTCGACCTGCAGAAATTCGTCAAGGCCCAGGCGGCGGCCAACGGCATCGATACCAGTAAGCCGTTTCCGTTCCTGCTGGCCGGCACCCCCGCCGAAATCAAATGGCACATCAACGTCGACCGCAGCGAGGGCAAGCCGATCACGCCCGAACTGTTCGCCAAGTCCAAGGCCGGTTATGTGACCAAGGGCGAACCGGTCGACATCGTCGGCTTCTATTCGGAGCGCCATCCCGGGATCTTCATCAGCAAGTACGCGCCGGCCATCCAGGCCGACAGCGGCCAGACCAACGCCATCCACATTCATCTGGTTTCGCGTAAGACCGAGGCCACCGGACACATCGACGACATTAAGCTGGGTGACGGGCTGATTCTGCGCCTGCCGGCGCCATAATTCGCCCGCCTCGCGCGATTCGTTGACCCACATCAAAGCCCATCCCCGGGCTTGATGGCATTTTGCCCCCGGTTTCGGAATGAATTGACGGCGATGACGCACGGCAAGCGGCACAAGTCCTACGACACTTCGACGGTGGCCCACCGGGGATTTTCCTGGCGGGACCTGGCGGCGTGGCTGGGCGCGGTCCTGCTTGCCGTCAACACGCTGGCCGGCAGCCTCGCCTCGGGCGTCGGCGCCGCTCCGGTACAGAACCCCTTCGGCGAACCGATGGAATTCTGTACCTCCCACGGCCTGGTCGTCGCCGATGCCGGCCAACCGGCGGCACCGGCAAACCACCAGAGCTGCGGCGAGTGCCTTTGCTGCCTGCCCCTGGCGCATGGCGGTGTCGTACCGCCAATGGTCGTCGCCGTCGCTCCGGTCGCGACGGAGTTCGGCGCGGCGTTCCCGCCCGCCGATCCACGCCACGTCATTCCCGCGCGGCGGCCCGATTCGGCCCCTCCCCGCGCCCCTCCGACCGCCTGAATCCCTGACGCGCCTCACCGATCGCCGGCATTACGTCCGCGCGGTCGCATCTTGGATTCCGCCCGGCGTTCGCGACCGGGCAAAGGGGAATGGATATGTCTTACCATCGTTCCGCGCCGCGCTCATCGAGCGCCCTGGGCGCGCTTGTTCTGGCGCTGGCCCTGCCGCCCGCCTCGGCCATGGCTCAATCGGCGACACCGCTGCCGCCGGTGGCGGTCGAAACCCAGGACGCCACCGACGCCGCTCTCACCACCACCCAGGTTCCGGCCGCCGATCTGGCGACCAAGGCCAAGACCTCCGACGATACCGTCCGCCTGTTGTCGGACGTTCCCGGCGTCAGCATCGGAGGGGCGGGCGGGATTTCGTCGCTGCCGGTGATCCACGGCCTGGCCGATGATCGTATCAAGACGCTGCTGGACGGCGTGCCGGTCACCTCGGCCTGCCCCAATCACATGAATCCGGTGCTCTCCTATATCGCCCCCACCCAGGTCGGCGAAGCCGAAGTCCTGACCGGCATCGCCCCGGTCAGCCAGGGCGGCGACAGCATCGCCGGCACCATCCGGGTCGAACCGAAGGCGCCGGTCTTCGCCAAGCGTGGCGAAGGCCTGCACACCGAGGGGGAATTGACCACCTTCTATCGCAGTGTCAACGACGCGCTCAGCAGTTCGGCGGCGGCGACGGTGGCGGGCGAAAACGTCAGCGTCGGCGCCTATCTGTCGCGGGCCCATGCCTTGAGCTACCGGGACGGCAACGGCGATCCGGTGCGCGGCAGCGAGTACGAGAATTACTCGGCCAAGGGCACCGTTTCCGTGCGCGGCACCAGCGACCAGCTGACCATCCGGGGCGGCGTCGACTACTCGCCCTACGAAGGCTTCGTCAATCAGCCGATGGACATGACCTTCAACATCTCGACCCATGTCAACGGCCGCTACAAGGGCGAATTCGACTGGGGCACCCTGGAGGCCGAATTGTATTGGCGCCAGGTCCGCCACGAGATGAACTTCCTGTTCGGCCGACCGGTCAGCAATGGGGTCGGATTCGGCATGCCGATGCTGACCCACAGCCAAAACGAGGGCTATTCGCTCAAGGCCGAAATCCCCCTGTCGAATCGGGACACCCTACGGATCGGCAACGAATTCCATCGTGAAAGCCTGGACGACTGGTGGCCGAACGTCAACAGCACCACCTCGATGGGCCCAGGCACCTTCCAGAACATCTACAACGGCCAGCGCAACCGCCTGGGTACCTACGCGGAATGGGACCGGAACTGGACCCCGCAATGGCGGACCTTGCTGGGAGCGCGCAACGACACCGTGCTGATGAATACCGGCGACGTGATCGGCTACAACAGCGGCACCGATTCCTCGCACGGCTATTACGGGCTTGATGCGGCGGCCTTCAACGGCCTCAACCACCGACATGTGGACGTCAATTTCGACGTCTCCGCCCTGGTCAGCTATCGGGCGTCCGACACCAATACCGACGAGATCGGCTACGCCCGCAAAAGCCGCTCGCCCAACCTGTACGAACGCTATGCCTGGTCCACAGGGATGATGGCTTCGAGCATGATCGGCTGGTTCGGCGACGACACCGGCTATGTCGGCAACAATTCGCTCAGGCCCGAAGTCGCCAACACCTTCAGCGCCTCGGCCGGCTGGCATGACGCGGCGCAAAAGGACTGGAGCGTCAAGGCGACGCCCTACTACACCTATGTGAACGATTATATCGGGGTCGATCGGATCACCAGCGCCAACGGCCACAGCGTCTCGGGCACCGTGTTGCAGTTCACCAACCACGACGCCCAGTTGTTCGGCTTCGACCTGTCCGGAACCAAGGCCCTGGCCCGCGACACCGGCTACGGCGATTTCGACGTCAAGGGCACTGTCGGCTGGGTGCGCGGCATGCAGATCAACAACGGCGAGAATCTGTACCACCTGATGCCGCTCAACGGCCGGGTCACCCTGGATCACCGCCTGGGCGACTGGAGCAACGCCCTGGAAGTCCAAGGCGTGAGCCCCAAGGAAATGGTGGACACCGCCCATCGCGAGCCGACCACGCCCGGCTATGCGCTGGTCAATTTCCGCTCGGCCTATCGTTGGGAAGGCCTGACGCTGAGTGCCGGGGTCGATAACCTGTTCAACAAGCAATATTATGAACCGTTGGGCGGCGTCGATATCAAGGATTGGCGTTATGCCGGCGTATCGGTGTCGACGCCCTTCCCGGCGGTACCGGGCATGGGGCGGTCCTTCAACGCGGGGATTACGGTAAAGTTCTGATCGGCTCGCTCCGGCGGGATATTCCCCGCCGGAGCGGCCCCTGATTGAAGGACCGACGCGACGTGGCCGTAGCGCACCAGCTTTCCCAGACCAGCGTCCCCAACCGGCGGGGCGCGGCGCTGTCGGTCGCCATTCACTCGGCCGCGCTGATTTGGCTGGTGGTGGCGCCGCCGATGGGCCTTGGCGGCGACTCGACGGAATCGCTGATGGTCGAGATCATCGAGCCCGAACCGCCGCCGCCGGCGGCGGAACCGAAGCCCGAACCGCCCAAACCGGCTCCGGCCGAGTCTCAGCCCAGCGAGCCGCGACGGACGACGCCGCGCCCGTCGAAGCCGGCCGCTCCGGCGCAACTCGATCGTCCCCCCCCGTCCGCCGACGACGTCGCCGTGACCGAAGTCGCGGCGCCGGCCCCGCCTCGGGCGATGCCCGGCCCCGCCGCGCCGTCCGAGGATGAGCTGCTTTCGGCCTTCGCCCGGCGGCTTTGGGCCCACATCGCCCAGCACAAGCCGACGGCGCGCAAATTCCGCGGCATCGCCACCGTCACCTTCGCCGTCGACGGCGACGGCGGCCTGGTGTCGGCGGCAATCACCGAATCCAGCGGCAGCGACGCCCATGATCGCGCGGCGCTGGCGGCGCTGGCCGAGGCGGCGCCCTACCCCCCACCGCCGCCGGCCATCGCCCGGGAGCGGCTGATCTTCACCATCCCGTTCGAGTTCCGGTAAGCCGCCGGGCGATTTGGCGGCGTTGGCGTGGCGCTAGATCGACGCCGGGACCGGCAGCGTGAAGTGAAAGACGGCGCCCTCGCCGGGGGCCGATTCGACCCAGATGCGACCGCCGTGGCGCTGGACGATCTTGCGGCAGATCGCCAGGCCGATGCCGGTGCCTTGGTAGTCCGAACCGCCGTGCAGGCGCTGGAATATCTCGAAGATGCGCTCGTGGTATTCGGCGGCGATGCCAATGCCGTTATCCGCCACCGAGATGCGCCAAAAGTCGTTCTGGCGTTCCGTCGACACGGAGACCTTGGGCGATTGGCCGGGAGCGCAGTACTTCAGCGCGTTGCCGATCAGATTCTGGAACAGCCGCACCAATTCGCCATCATGGCCGAGGACCGTCGGCGGATCGGTGACGATGGCGACCGTCGCCGCCTGCTCCTCGATGCTGACCGCCAGATTGGCGACCGCCTTCGCCATCGCCTCGCCGAGCGCCACCGGCGCCATGGCGTCACCTTCGCGGCCGATGCGCGAGTATTGCAGCAGGTCGAGAATCTGGGTGTCCAGCCGCTTCGCCCCATCCTTGGCGAAGCCCATGAACTCCTTGATCTCGTCGCTGGCATCGGGCAATCGACGCTCGATCAGCGACAGGTAGCTTGAGATCATCCGGAGCGGCTCGCGCATGTCGTGCGAGGCGACATAGGCGAAGCGTTCTAGTTCCTGGTTCGACTCCTCGAGCTGCGCCGTCCGTTCGCTGAGTTCCCGCGTGCGCTGCTCGACCTTCCGTTCCAGATCCTCGTGGGCACGACGCAATTCCCCCTTGGCCGCCAACAGGGAGGCGTTGGCGTCGGCCATCTGCTGGGCACTGGGCAGCGCCAGCGCCGTCGGCATCATCAGCCACAACAGCACGGCGGTGCCGACCGAGATCGCGGCGGTACCGAACTTGATCATCACCTGAATGCCGTAATCGGGAAACCATAGGGTCCAGACGTCGGTGACGTGACTGGCGGCGCAGAGCAGGATGAAGGCGGCGAACAAGGCGCCAACCCAGCGCAGGTAGAGGTCGCGGCGGCGATTGATGAAAACCAGGAGGGCCGAACTGATCGACAGATAGGCGATGGCGATCGCCACGTCGGACCCCGCCAGCGCCCAGAAGATATCGGGGCGCCACAGCAGGCAGGTGCCGTGAGGAGCGAGACCGGATAGGTCGAAAAGCTGCGTGAGCATCACCGTCTCCCCCCGGACAAAGCGGGGGAGTGATACTACTATAAATTCGCCGCAGGCGCCACCAGCCGCCGGGACAGGTGCCGGGACAGGAAACGCGCCGCCGGCCCCGCCCTCGGCGCCAGCAGCACCGCCACCTCGACCTCGGCCAACGGCGGCAGACCGGCGTCGTCGAGCGGCACCATGTCGGGCAGGATCGCCGATGGCGGCAGGGCGCCGACGCCGAGTCCGGCCAGGATGGCGGCACGCACGCTTTCCATGCTGGCCGAGGCGTAGGCGATGCGGGCCCGCCGCCCGACCCGCTCCAAGGCCGCCAGCGCCGTCTGACGGAAGACGCAGCCCTCGGGGAACAGCACCAGCGGCAATTCGGCGAGATCATCCGCGACGGTCAGGCGATTGCCGACCCACAGCAGGGACTGGCGCGCCACCGCCTCGCCCTCGCCCTCGCCGGGCCGCCGCTTGAAGAAGGCGAGGTCGAGCTCGCCCGCCAGCGCCTTGTCGCGCAGCCGGGCCGAAACGTCCGACACCACATCCAGTTCGACCCCCGGATGGGCGCGCTGGAAGCCGCGCAGCACCTCGGGGAAGCCCGCATCCATGAAATCGGCGGGAACGCCGGCACGGACGCGCTCCACCGCTTCGGCGCCGCCGAGGCTACGCCAGGCGGCCTCGTTGAGATCGACCATGCGCCGCGCGTAGGGCAGCAGCGCCCGCCCGTCCTCGGTCAGCCCCTCGACACGGCCGCGGCGGCGCTGGATCAACTGCTTGCCCAGCAGATGCTCCAGGCGGGCCAGTTGCAGGCTGACCGCCGACTGGGTGCGCCCGACCAAGGCCCCGCCCTTCGAGAAGCTCATGGTCTCGACCACGGCGACGAAGGCGCGCAGGCCGTCCAGGTCCAACATATGGTTCATGTAAATCACGATAGCGAATTATCAATTCGGTTTGAATTCATTTTCCATATTCACGATCCGGCCCAAGGATGACGAAACGTCCATAGCCGGAGAAACCGAAATGCCCGTCCTGTCCCGCCGTTCGCTGTTGGTCAGCGCCGCCGCCGCCGGCCTTGTCGCCTGCGCCACCGCCAATGGCGACACCGGAAAATCGGCCGAGGGCGGACTGCTTGGCCACCTGAGGCGCGGCACCGGTCCCGAGCCGGTGGTGGTGTTGCACGAATGGTTGGGCGATCACGCCAACTACGAGCCGGTGCTGCCGTATCTGAGCGAGAGCGACTTCTCCTACGTCTTCGCCGATCTGCGCGGCTACGGCCTGTCGAAGGGCATGGCCGGCGCCTACTCGGTCGCCGAGGCGGCCGCCGACGTGACGCGCTTGATGGACAGCCTGGGTCACCGCCGCTTCCATGTGGTCGGCCATTCGATGTCGGGGATGATCGCCCAGTATCTGGCGACGACCGTGGGCGAACGGGTCAAGAGCGTGGTGGCGATCTCGCCGGTGCCGCCCACCGGCTTCAAGACCGACGAGGCCGGCCTGAAGCGGCTGCTGGCGGTGATCGACGACGACGACGCGGCCCGCGCCGCCATCGAGGCCCGCACCGGCAAGCGCTATTCGCGCGCCTGGCTGGACCGCAAACTGGCCATCGCCCGCCGCTCCGCCACCCGCGAGGCGATGGTGGGTTACCTGGCGATGTTCACCGGCACCGATTTCAGCGCCCAGGCCAAGGGCATCGCCACACCGATTTCCGCCATCGTCGGCGAACACGACATCCCGCTTTACCGCGAGGAATCGATCCGCAAGCTGCTGGGATCGCTCTACCCCAACTTCGACATCGCCGTCGACCACGAGGCCGGACATTATTCCATGCTGGAAACGCCGGTGCTGCTGGCGGCGCTGGTGGAAAAGGCGCTGCGCGGACACGCCTCGGCGTGATTATAATGCCGCCTTCGATAGGAGGCGCGCATGAGCGGACGGGTTGAGGCGAAATTGAAGGAACTGGGCATCGAACTGCCGGTGCCGGCGGCGGCGGTGGCCAATTACGTGCCCTTCGTGGTCAGCGGTTCGCTGGTCTTCGTCTCGGGCCAATTGCCGCTGGAGAACGGCAAGCCGGCGGTGCTGGGCAAGCTTGGCGCCGGGGTCACCATCGAGGACGGCGCCCGCGCCGCCCGCCTGTGCGCCATCAACCTGCTGGCCCAGGCCAAGGCGGCCGCCGGCGGCGACCTCGACCGCATCCGCCGCGTGGTCCGCCTGACCGCCTTCGTCGCCAGCGATCCGGCTTTCACCGACCAACCCAAGGTGGTCAACGGCGCCTCCGATCTGCTGGTCGAGGTGTTGGGCGAGGCCGGCCGCCACGCCCGCGTCGCCGTCGGCGCGCCCTCGCTGCCGCTGAACGTGGCGGTCGAGATCGATGCGGTGTTAGAGCTCGGGTGAATTTGCCCGGCGGGGGCTATTCTTTCTACGCCGCCGCCTCGGCCGGGTGCGACACCAGTTTGTCGCCGACGCTGATCACCCGGTCCTTGCCGGTCTGCTTGGCGATGTACATGCGCTGGTCGGCCTTCTCGACCAGTTCATTCCAATGATCGATGCTGTCGGCCACCCGCTCGGCCAGTCCGATCGAGGCGGTCACCGGCTTGAAGTCGGGACGCAACCCCATGCCGCCTTCGCGCAGGCGGTTGATGGCGATCAGCGCCCCCTCGGCGTCGGTGTTGGGCATCACCGCCAGGAATTCCTCGCCGCCCCAGCGGATCAGGATATCGCCGCGACGCAAAACCTTGCGCAACGCCCCGGCCGCCACCCGAAGCGCGTTGTCGCCCTCTTCGTGGCCATAGCTGTCGTTGATCGTCTTGAAATTGTCGAGATCGACAAAGGCCAGCGACAATGGCGTGTTGGCACGGGCCGAATTGACGAATTGCTGGATCACCATCTCTTCGCCGACGCGGCGGTTATAGGCGCGGGTCATGCCGTCATGCGAGGACTGGTCGACCAGCTGGCTCATGAAATGCAGCTGGCTCATGCCCGACAGCGTCGCCACCGTCGCCAGCAGCAGCAACAGCCACAACGCCCCCAGATGCGAGGCGAAGGGCAGCAATTGGTAGCCCAGAAGGCCGGTCAGCAGGTAGGCCACCAGCAGCGGCGACGCCAACAGCACCCCTTCGACGGCGGTGATCGGAAAAACCGACAGGCCGGCCACCATGACGAAGGGCAGGAAGGCGTAGCCGGCGGCGATCACCTGTTGGGCCGGATCGGTGATGGCGAATTGCGCCAGCAGCGGATGACTGATCAGGAAAAACACGGTGGGAATGGACAGCAGCCACACCAAGCCCCAGCGCGCCACCGTCACGCTGTCGGCGCCGCGATAGGACAGGCACAGCAGCACGAAGGCGATGCTGGCCAGCACGCGCAGCGCCGCCAGATACATGCCGAGCGCCGTCTCGAAAACATAGATGTCGATGGGAATCCACAGCGGCGTCAGCACCGCGAAGGTGGCGGCCACCAGGCGCACACGCGATAGAATCAGCAGTGAGCGCCGGCGCTGGACGAAAGCCGACTGCCGCGTGGGCACGAAAAGGTCGAAAATCTCGGCCATGGCCATCCCCGAGAAGACGACCCCCAAGACCTTCTTGATCAACTCTTTGATGATCTGCACGAGGCGGTACCTTTTCTTCCCCACCACCACACGAAGACCGTAATGCCGCCTCCCCCGCCTGGCAAGCGCTAAAGATGTGCATTACGTCCCGGCATCGACACCGTGCCGGTTGACGGCCCGCCGCCGATGATTCTTGATGGGGGAGGCGGGCCGCGAAGGGAGTGGACGATGGAAGACGGCAAGAAGCTGGCGGAACGCGTCGGCGAGGCGATGATGGCCAAGGACGCCAGTTCGCGTTTCCTGGGGGTGACGCTGGAGGCGATCGCGCCGGGCTCCGCCCGCATGGCGATGACCGTCACCAAGGACATGTTGAACGGCCTGGGGCTGTGCCATGGCGGCTTCACCTTCAAGCTGGCCGACGACGCCTTCGCCTATGCCTGCAACTCGTACAACAGGAACGCCGTCGGAGTCAGCTGTACGGTCAGCTATCCGGCGGCGGCGCGGCTTGGCGACCGCCTGGTGGCCGAGGCGCGCGAGATCCATCGCAAGGGCCGCACCGGCATCTACGACGTCACCGTCGCCAACCAGGACGGCGAGGTGGTGCTGCTGTTCCGCGGCCAATGCCGGGTGATCGACGGGCACACCGTATAAGTCTGTCGGCGCATAACTCTTGTTGCGGGGCCGCCCGCCCTCGGGGTAGACACCCCGTTGTAACCGGGAGGTCATCTCAGTGAACGCCAGCCGCCGCATCCCGCCCGCGCGGGAGATTCTCGACCCCATCGAAATCGCCAGCCTGGACGAAATCCGGGAATTGCAGCTGCGCCGCATGAAGTGGTCGATCGAGCACGCCTACGCCCATGTCGAGCATTACCGGGTCAAGTGCAAGGCCGCCGGCATCCATCCCGACGACTTCCATACGCTGGAGGATCTGGGGAAGTTCCCCTTCACCACCAAGGACGATCTGCGCCAGACCTATCCCTTCGGCTCGTTCGCGGTGCCGATGGATCAGGTGGTGCGCGTCCATGCCAGTTCCGGCACCACCGGCAAGCCGACCGTGGTCGGCTATACCCAGCACGACATCGATACCTGGGCCCATCTGATGGCCCGCTCGATCCGCGCCGCCGGCGGGCGGCCGGGCGACAAGGTGCACGTCGCCTATGGCTACGGCCTGTTCACCGGCGGCCTGGGCGCCCATTACGGCGCCGAGAAGCTGGGCTGCACCGTCATCCCGCTGTCGGGCGGCTTCACCGAGCGCCAGGTGCAGGTGATCTCGGATTTCAAGCCCGACATCATCATGGTGACGCCGTCCTACATGCTGGCCATCGCCGACGAGATGGACCGCCAGGGCGTCGATTCGCGCGCCTGCTCGCTGAAGCTGGGCATCTTCGGCGCCGAGCCGTGGACCGAGTCCATGCGCGGCGAGATCGAGACGCGGCTCGGCATCGACGCCATCGACATCTATGGCCTGTCCGAGGTCATCGGCCCCGGCGTCGCCAATGAATGCGTCGAGACCAAGGACGGCCTGCATATCTGGGAGGATCACTTCTATCCCGAGATCATCGACCCCGAGAGCGGCCGGGTGCTGCCCGACGGCGAACTGGGCGAGTTGGTGTTCACCAGCCTGACCAAGGAGGCGCTGCCGGTCATCCGCTACCGCACCCGCGACCTCACCCGCCTGATGCCGGGCACGGCGCGCTCGTTCCGCCGCATGGGCAAGATCACCGGCCGCTCGGACGACATGCTGATCATCCGGGGCGTCAACGTCTTCCCCACCCAGATCGAGGAATTGGTGCTGAAGGACGCCCGCCTGGCGCCCCATTATCTGTTGGAAGTGACGCGCGAGAACCACATGGACTCGCTGGCGGTAATGGTCGAGTTGCGCCCCGAGGTCTCCGACGAATCCGCCGCCGGGGCCGCCGCCCGCGACCTCAAGCACCATATCAAGTCGACCATCGGCATCTCGACCCAGGTGACGGTGGTGCCGGCCAACGCCATCGAACGCTCGATGGGCAAGGCCAAGCGAGTGATCGATAAACGGCCGAAATCCTAGCCTTCGTTACCCTTCGTTACCCTTTGAGCGTTGACGCGGGGGACCGCGGGCGGGATTGATGGTAATAATGCCACATTCGGCCGCTGGCGAAGGAAGGCGATGAACAGGAAAGTTCTGGTTTCGGTGCTGGTGCTGGCCGCGTTGGCCGCCAGCGGCTATTGGGCCTTCGACCGCTTCTTCGCGCCGCCGCCGCCGCCGCCGCAAGCCCCCGCCATTCCCGTCGCCACCGCCGTCGCCGCCAAGCGCGACGTGCCGGTGATCCTGGAGGGGCTGGGCGCCGTCCAGGCCTACAACACCGTCACCGTGCATTCCCGCGTCGACGGTCAGCTGGAATTGATCGCCTTCAAGGAGGGCCAGGACGTCAAGGCCGGCGACCTGTTGGCGCGTATCGACCCGCGCGGCTTCCAGGCGGCGCTCGACCAGGCCCTGGCCAAGAAGGTGCAGGACCAGGCGCTGCTGACCAACACCCGCGCCGACCTCAAGCGCTATGCCGGGTTGGTCGAAAAGCATTACGTCACCCAGCAGCAATTCGACACCGCCCGCAACCAGGTGGCCCAGTACGAGGCCGCCGTCCAGGGCGACGCCGCCGCGGTCGAAAACGCCCGGGTGCAGCTCAGCTACACCAATATCCTGGCCCCGCTTGACGGTCGCGTCGGCATCCGCCAGATCGACCAGGGCAACATCGTCCACGCCAGCGACGCCGGCGGCATCGTCACCATCATCCAGATCCGGCCGATTTCGGTGCTGTTCACCCTGCCGCAGGAGCAACTGCCCTCGGTCCTCAAAGGCATGTCCCAGGGGGTTCTGAAGGTGACGGCGTTCAGCCGCGACGGCAAGCAGGTGCTGGGCGAAGGGGTGCTGGAGCTGGTCGACAACCAGATCGATGCCGGCACCGGCACGGTCAAGCTGAAGGCCACCATGCCCAACGACACCGGCTTGCTGTGGCCCGGCCAGTTCGTCAACGCCCGCCTGCTGGTGGAGACCCGCAAGGACGCGCTGACCGTCCCCGCCACCGCCATATTGCGCGGGCAGCAGGGCGCCTACGCCTACGTGGTCGGCGACAACGGCGCCGTCCAGGTGCGCCAAGTGGTCAGCGGCCAGACCGTCGATTCGATGGTGGTGATCGAAAGCGGCATCGAGGCGGGCGAAACCGTGGTCAGCGAAGGCCAGTTCCGCCTGCAACCCGGCGCGCGGGTGCAGGTGCGCGCCGCCGACGCCGGAACCGGAGCGGGAGCGCCCAAATGAGCGTCTCCGCCCCCTTCATCAGGCGGCCGGTCGCCACCACCTTGATGATGGCGGCGGTGATGCTGGCCGGATTGGTGGCCTTTCCGTTGCTGCCGGTGGCGCCGCTGCCCCAGGTCGATTTCCCCACCGTGGTGGTCAACACCTCGCTGCCGGGCGCCGATCCGCAGACCATCGCCTCGTCGGTGACGACGCCGCTCGAGCGCCAGTTCTCGCAGATTCCGGGCGTCGCCGAGCTGACCTCGATCAGCGTCATGGGCTCGTCCTCGATCACGCTCCAATTCGACCTCGACCGCAGCATCGACGCCGCCGCCCAGGACGTGCAGGCGGCGATCAACGCCGCCTCGGGACAATTGCCGAAGACGCTGCCGGGACCGCCCACCTATCGCAAGGTCAATCCGGCCGACAAGCCGCTGCTGATCCTGTCGGTGACCTCGGAAACCCTGCCGCTGACCGTCGTCGACGACTATGCCGACAATGTGCTGGCCCAGCAGATCAGCCGCATCCAGGGCGTCGGCCAGGTATCGATCGGCGGCGAGCAGAAGCCGGCGGTGCGCATCCAGATCGACCCGGCCAAGGTGGCGGCGCTGGGGCTCAGCCTGGAGGATCTCCGGGGCGTCATCGCCAGCGTCACCGCCGACGCCCCCAAGGGCAGCGTCGACGGCCCCAACCGCAACTTCGCCATCAACGCCAACGACCAGCTGACCGCCGCCGACCAATGGGGCGACGTCATCGTCGCCTACAAGAACGGCGCCCCGGTGCGGGTCAACGACATCGGCCGCGCCGTCGACGGCGCCGAGAACGCCCGCTCGGCCGCCTGGGAGAACGGGCGGCGTGGCATCTTCCTGGTGGTCTACAAGCTGCCCGGCGCCAACGTCATCGACACCGTGGAACGGGTCAAGGCGGCGCTGCCGCAATTGCAGGCGTCGATTCCGCCGGCGGTCAAGGTGCAGACCACCATGGACCGCACGGTGACCATCCGCGCCTCGGTCGACGACGTCGAATTCACCCTGATGCTGACCATCGCCCTGGTGGTGATGGTGATCTTCCTGTTCCTGAAGAACCTGTGGGCGACCATCATTCCCGGCATCACCGTGCCGCTGGCGCTGGCCGGCACCGCCGCGCTGATGTACGTCGCCGGCTATAGCCTGGACAACCTGTCGCTGATGGCGCTGACCATCGCGGTCGGCTTCGTCGTCGACGACGCCATCGTCATGCTCGAAAACATCTACCGCCACCTCGAGGAGGGATTGTCGCCGATGGAGGCCGCCTTCAAGGGCGCCTCGGAGATCGGCTTCACCATCATCTCGATCAGCGTGTCGCTGATCGCCGTGTTCATCCCCATCCTGTTGATGTCGGGGGTCATCGGCCGCCTGCTGCGCGAGTTCGCCGTCACCGTGTCGATGACCATCGTGGTGTCGATCTTCGTCTCGCTGACGCTGACGCCGATGATGTGCTCGCGGGTGCTCAGGGACGACCACACCACCAACCACGGCCGTCTCTACGTCGCCTTCGAGCGCGGCTTCGACGCCATGCTGGGGGCCTATCGACGCGGCCTCGACTGGGTGCTGGCGCACCAGCGCCTGACCATGGCCAGCTTTTTCGTCACCCTGATCGCCACCGGCGTGCTGTTCACCATCATCCCCAAGGGCTTTTTCCCCCAGCAGGACACCGGTGTGCTGTTCGGCATGACCGACGCCGCCCAGGACATTTCGTTCACCGAGATGAAGAATCGCCACATGGCGATCGCCGAGCTCATCTCGAAGGACCCCGACATCGATTCCTGGGCCGGCAGCGTCGGCGTCTCGGGCGGCCAGACGCTCAACAACGGCCGCTTCTTCATGAGCCTGAAGCCGTGGGGCCGGCGCACCGCCACCGCCGACCAGGTGATCGCCCGCCTGCGCAAGGCGGCCGCCGCCGTGCCGGGAGTGGTGCTGTACCTGCAGGCGCCCCAGGATCTGGCGGTGGGCGGCCGGCTGTCGCGCACCCAGTATCAGTACACGTTGAAGGACGCCGATCTCGACGAGTTGAACACCTGGGCGCCCAAGATGCTGGCCAAGATGCGGACGCTGCCGCAAGTGCAGGACGTCGCCAGCGACCAGTTAACCAACGGCGCCACCCTCAGCCTGACCATCGACCGCGACCAGGCCTCGCGCTTCGGCATCCAGCCGCAGGTGATCGACGACACCCTCTACGACGCCTTCGGCCAGCGGCAGGTGGCGCAGTATTTCACCCAGCTGAACAGCTACCATGTGGTGATGGAGGTACTGCCGGAACTGCAGGGCGACCCGGCCACCATCGACAAGATTTACATCAAGTCGCCGGTCACCGGCGCCCAGGTGCCGCTGTCGGCCATCGCCCATTGGGACACCGCCCCCGTCGCCCTGCTGGCGGTCAACCACCAGGGCCAGTTCCCGGCGGTGACGCTGTCCTTCAACCTGCGGCCCGGCGCCGCCCTGGGCGAGGCGGTCGAGGCGATCCAGACGGCCGAGCGCGAGCTGGCCAAGCCGCCCGCCCTGGTCGCCGGCTTCCAGGGCACCGCCCAGGTGTTCCAGCAATCACTGGCCACCCAGCCCTATTTGATCGCCGCCGCCCTGGTCGCCGTCTACATCATCCTCGGCATGCTCTACGAAAGCTTCGTCCACCCGCTGACCATCCTGTCGACGCTGCCCTCGGCCGGCGCCGGGGCGCTGCTGTTCCTGATGCTGTTCCACAAGGACATGTCGCTGATCGCGCTGATCGGCATCCTGCTGTTGATCGGCATCGTCAAGAAGAACGGCATCATGATGGTCGACTTCGCCCTGGCCGCCCAACGCCAGCGCGGCGTCCCGGCGCTGGAGGCGATCCGCGAGGCCTGCCTGCTGCGCTTCCGCCCGATCATGATGACCACCATGGCGGCGATGCTGGGCGGCGTGCCGCTGATGCTGGGCACCGGCACCGGCTCGGAACTGCGCCAGCCGCTGGGCATCGCCATGGTCGGCGGCCTGCTGGTCAGCCAGGCACTGACCCTGTTCACCACCCCGGTGATCTACCTGGCCTTCGACCGCCTGGCCAGCGGCGGCAAGACCAAGCGCCGCAAGCGGCCGAAGGCGGACACGACGCCGGTGGGACTGGCGGCGGAATAGGCGGCCTGGGGCCGGTGCGCAGCACCGACAGGTGTCCGACGCATTTTCCCACCCGATGTCCCTAGTCGAGGGCCTGCGCCGGACATAGCCTCTCCAGGCGCCCGCCATTGGGGCGCCTGACAAGGGATGACGACCATGAGCAAGAAGAGTGGCGGCGGGAATTCCTCGGTGCCGAAGGCCGTCCGGGACCAGAACTCGCAGCAGACCAACCGGAACCCCGGGACCAACGGCACCAACCGGATTTACGACATAGAAATGGGGCATCGCGGCACCCAAATCGCGCAGAATCAGCGAGCCGCGAAGAGCGAATGAGTGTCCTGGTGCCCGGCCCCAGCAGCCGGGCACCTATTTCAGCGTCGCAACGATGTTGCCATACCGGGCGAAGAAGCCGTTATAGCCGCCGAAATGCTCAATGGCGGGCGCTTCCCGCATCAACTCGCCGAGCGAGGTCAGATACCGCAAAGTGTAATATAGAACGGTGATCGGCTTATCGCTGGCTTGGCGCCCTCTTGCGGCTGCGACACTTCTCGCCAACGTCGCGAATTTCCGAAACTCTGGAAACACCCCATCTTCGGCCCAGCGCCGGACTGTTTTGAGCTTTGTATGATCATCAGCGTGACGATCCCAGCAAAGGAGCCGACGCCACGCCTCACTCTTGCTGGCTGCGGACATCCCCATCTCCAGTTGCCTGATCAGCTTCGCCATCGGAGTGAAATAGCGGTTACCATCCTGTTCGGGGAGAACAGATTCAAAAATGGAATTGCCGCCCGTGGCGAAAACCTGGCGATCGAATGCGGCAAGGATGAAGAGAAGCGCCACCGCCCGCACGGGATTCAGCGCGTCGGAGAATGCCTGCCTGTCGGTGCGCTGGCGGGCCTCCCGGCGCAGGCGGGGCACATCGATAAAAGTGCCCAGCGCGCAAGCACCCACGATGTCCAGGATGCTGTCGGCGGCATCTTGGCGGAACAGGACCTCCGCCTGATACGAGGCATCCACCAACGGGAGGAGGAGGTCACGAAGCCTATCGTAAGCTAGGTTCCGCTCCCCAGCATCCGCAGCGGCGTCACAAGCGCCTTCGATAGCGCCACGCCAGTTCCAACTGGAGAGCTCCAACTCGAGTTGGGCTTCACGGCCCTGCTCGCGCAGTTCCCTGGTTCGCCGGGCCCGAAAGGCATCCAAATGGGCCGCGTGCCAAGGGTGGCGCTTCCGGTATTCGCTCTGGCTGCGATCCGCCGTCCGCTGAGAGGCTTGCCCCTTGGCGAGCCGTTGCAGCGTCTTCCGGTCAAATGGGAGGCCCGCAAGTTCCTTAAAGACACGAGCGGTGTCCAAATGGAGCAATTCCTGGACCACCCAATCGAAAGGCGGAATCAAGAACATGATGAACCCGCCTCCGCCCTGCGGTTCCCCTTCACGCTCCAATCCTGCAAGTACTGGTCACCAGATCCACATCGACGTGGGTAGCCGCAAGAGTGGGGCGGATTGCCTGGCCGTCCCGGACCATGCAGACGATGCCCCACTTCGCCAATTCCTGGAGCGAGCGGGAAACGTTCGACTGCCTCCGATCCAGCAATTCCGCCAGCCGCGAAACGCTTTCCGGCCGATATCGGGCAATCGCCTGGATCAGCGAAAGATTGGCGGGCGTGAAGACGCCGAAGATGCCGGTGCTTGCCGCGGCAGCGGCTTTCGCGGGCGGTGCCTTGCGCTTGCCACCGGCGACGGCGCGCATTTCGGTCTCAAGATCGGTCAGCGTCCGACGCATCGTCGTCCTCCTTTTCGTCACCCTCGAAGATATCCTCGTCCTCGATCTCCAGGCTGACACCCTCCGCTCGGCAGGCACTTCGCACGGCCTCGAAAAAATCGGCCAGCAAGGTATCGACATCGGCAAAGGCGTAGGGTTCCAGAATTTCGGTCCGGCGGAACTTATGGCTGTGATCGTGCTCGACCACCTTCCGGCATGCCGAATGCCTGTTGTCGTATCCCAGCAACCGCTCCCCGTCGACGTCGTGCAGAGTGAACGCGTAGCGCAGGCCGTGAGGACGTTCCTCGGTTCGATCGACGCGCCACACGCGGAACCGAAGGCTCCAGCCATTCGTCAGCCAATAGCGCCGCCCATGATAGGCGAGCAGGCGTTCCATCGCTTCATTGGACATATATCACGCCATGATATAAAATATCAATTCCTCCCAAAGGGCGATGCGGCCCGGTCAGCCCAGCGCCGCCACCGCCTCGGCCGCCTCGGCGAAGGCGATTTCCATTACCGGCAGCAGGTCGCGGGCGGCGGCGAGGTCCTCGCGCCGACAGGCGGATTCGAATTCGGCGCACAGGCGGGCGAAGCGATAGGCGCCGGCGCTGTTGGCCGCGCCCTTGGCCGAATGCGAGGCCTCGCGGCCGGCCTGGCAATCGCCGGAATCGGCGGCACGCCCGGCTTCGGCCAGCAGCGGCCGGGTTGAATCGACGAACAACTGCAACAGGTCGCGAGCCTCGTCGGTGACATCACCGAAAATTTCGCGCATCGGCGTCAGATCAAGCACCGGCGGACGGGCGCCCTCGGGCTCGGAAGCCGCCGCCACCGGCTGGTCGCCAAGCGCCGGCAGTTCGCGCGCCCGTCGCAACGACACCGCGCGCGGCAGCAGCCGACGGATGGTGGCGTCGAGCAGGCCAAGGTCGATCGGCTTGGCCAGGAAGGCGTCCATGCCGCATTCCTGGCAGCGCCGCGCCGTGCCGCTAAGGGCGTCGGCGGTGAGCGCCACGATGGGAACATGGCGCTGGCTGCCGATTTCCGACGCCCGCACCCGGGTCGCCAATTCATAGCCGTCCATTTCCGGCATGTGGCAATCGGTGAGCAGCAGGCCGTAATCGCGAATCTGCATGCGTTCCCAAGCCTCGACTCCGTCCGAGACCAGCTCGATGGCGAAGCCCAAGCGGTCCATCAGGCGGCGGATCACCACTTGGTTGGTTGGATTGTCCTCGGCCACCAGGACCAGGGCGCCGGCGGCGGCGGCCTCTTCGACCGTCGGCGCCATCAGCGCCTGATCGCTCTCGCCCGGCTTGTATTCGGTATCCTCCAGACCGCCGCGACCGGCGGCGGCGGCCACCACCCGCCACAACCGCCCGCGATGCAGCGGCTTCGGCAGAGCGGCGAACAGGCCGGCCAGACGCACCTCCTCGGCCGCCACCGCGTAGCGGGCCTGGGGCACCGTCACCACCACCCGGGTCTGGCCGTCCTTGCCGCCGGCCTCGAGCAACGCCTGGCCCACCGCCAGACGCGAGCGCCAGTCGCCGGGACCATCGACCAGCACGACATCGTAGGCCCACCCCGCCAGTGCCGCCGCCCGAACCGCCGTCACCGCGCCATCCACCGAAGCGACCGCCGTCACCTGGATGCCGCAATGGGACAGATAGCGGTCGACGACGGCGCCGGCCGCCGAGGTCTCGGCCAGGGACAGCACCGCCAGGCCCTCGAGGTCCGGCGGCGGCGGCCCCTGATTGGCGGCGATTTCGAGCGGCACGTTGAACCAGAAGACCGAGCCCTCGCCGGGCCGGCTGTCGACGCCGATCTCGCCGTTCATCATCTCGACCAAGCGGCGGCAGATCGACAGGCCCAGCCCGGTGCCGCCGTAACGCCGCGAAATCGACGCGTCGGCCTGACTGAACGGTTGGAACAACCGATTCAGCGCCTCGGCATCCAGGCCGATGCCGGTATCGACGACGCTGAAGCGCAGGTTCATCACCCGCGGGGTGAATTGCGCCGCCTCGACCTCGATACGGACGCAACCGCGATCGGTGAATTTGATGGCGTTGCCGGCAAGGTTGGTGATGATCTGGCGCAGCCGCGCCGGATCGCCGAGGAATACATCCGGCAGCGACGGATCGACCATGGTGTGAAAGCCGATGCCCTTCTCGACGGCGCGAGGCGCCAGCAATTCGGCGACGCTTTCGACCATCTCGCACAGCGAGGCCGATACCGTTTCCAGCGCCAACTTGCCGGCCTCGATTTTCGAGAAATCGAGGATGTCGTTGATGATGGTCAGCAGCGACACCGCCGAATCGCGGATGACGCGGGCGACCTCGCGCTGCTCCGGCGGCAGGTTCATGTCCTCGAGCAATTGGGCCATGGTCAGCACGCCGTTCATCGGCGTCCTGATCTCGTGGCTCATGGTGGCGAGGAACAGGGTCTTGGCCTGGCTGGCCTCCTCCGCCAGCATCTTGGCGGCGGCCAACGCCTCTTCCTGCTCCTTGCGCTTGGTGATGTCGATGGTCGAGACGATCACCGCCGGCTGACCGTCCATCTCGATCCGCGCCGCCGACAGCATCGCCCAGAATTCCTGGCCGTCGCCGCGCCGCATCCGGCTTTCGTAATCGCCGACGAAACCCTGGCGCATGACCATTTCGACGATTTGGCGGCGGTCGGCCGAATCGGCGTAGAAGTTGGGGGCGGTGGCGTTGACCTGACTGTCGGCGTGGACCAGATACTGCTCGCACCAGCGCGGATTGACGTAAACCAGCCGGTCGCCATCGACCAGGCTGATGGCCAAGGCCAGCGGCGAGGTGTCGAGGATGGTCCGAACCCTGAGCTCGCTTTCCTTCAACGCCTGCGAACTGGCCTGGACGCGGGCCATGGCGTCCTGGAAGACGCTGAGTTCGGCCGCCATATCGGCGATCTCGTCATCGCCGGGATGGGCGAGCGGCGTCTGGAAGTCGCCTTCGACGATGCGGTGCATCGAACCGGCCAACTCGGCCAAGCGGCTGACGAAGTTGCGGCCGAGATAGATCCACACGAACAACAGCGGCCCCAGGAAGGTGCCGAAGGCCACCGCCAGCATGGTGGTCCGCCCGCGGCTCAAGGCCGCCGCCGCCGCCTTCTCGTTGCCGGCGGCCATGGATTCGGCCGCCGTAACCAGATCGCCGGCCAGCGCCGAGGTGCGGGCGACCAGCGAGCGGCCCTCCTCGCCGGCGGCGGCCAGTCGCGCCTCGGTCAGCAGCACCTGTCCGCGCAGCTCGAAGATGCCGTCGGCGTCCTGTCCGTGCTTGATGACCAATTGGGCGAAATCCTGGAGCGGACGCCCGGCTCCGGACTTGCGCTCGACCAGCAACTCGGTGAGCGAGGTGGCGCGGTCGTCGAAGGTGCGACGCAGCGACGCCAACCTTGGCAGATCCTCGATCGCCGAGGCGAAGCGCAGGAGATCGGAGATCTCCACGATCAAACTGATCACCGGATCGGCCGGACCATGGCCGATGAGCAGGGCGTGGGCCTGCTGGCCGACGCGGTCAAGGGTTTCGGCCTCGGCGTGATGACGCTCCAGCAGCGCCAACCGGCTGTCCACCAACTTGTTGCGACTGGCGACATTGTCGCGGATCGCCTCCATCAGCCGGCGCAGTTCGTCCAGGGTCGAGGGCGGGATCGCCGAGCTGCGCAGCCGGTCGATCTGGGCGCTCAGTCGCGCCGACTGCTGCATCAGCGTCAGGTAATTGTCCTGCCGCTGGCTTTGCGATTGCGACCCGTCAAGGCCGTGGGCGGCGGCGGCCAACCGGGCCGTCGCCTCGGACAGCTTCAGTACCGACGCGACATGGGGAAGGTTTTCACCGGCGACGCTGGCCAGCAGCCGCTCGATCTCGGAATAGCCGCGCCAGGACAACGCGCCGCCGATCAGCGTCATCGCCGCCACCATGCCGACGACGAACAGCAGCTTGGCGCGGATGCCAAAGCGCCAGCCCACACGCCGCGCCGACGACTCGCCAATTATGTTTCGGTCTGGCCGGTTCACATCCCCCGTCCCTTCCCCGGCATAATGCCCCAGCCATCTCGGCCCGACAACCGGCGAACCCTCCGAAAGTCGGATGGCGACAAGCTTGTTGAGCCATCGCCCCGCCCTGGCCCACAATGGGTCCCGGAATTTCCGCAGGAAGCGCCAGTTTGAAAAAGAACCGTTCCGCCCGACCTCCGCAGACGAAGAAGCCCGTCGCCGACCGCGCCTTCGTGCTGGCCGAGACCCAACGCCTGGCCTCGCTGCAACGGCTGGAAGAGGCCGAGCGGCTGCTGGCCGAACATCCCGACGACATGGAATGCGTCTTCCGCCGTGGCGCGTTGTTGATGACGCTGGAGAACTGGGCCGAGGCCGAGGCCTGCTTCCGCCGCACCTTCGCCGCCGCCCCCAGCCATTTCGACAGCGCCATGGGCCTGGCCGGGGCGCTGATGGAACAGGGCCGCGCCGCCCTGGCGATGCCGCTATTGGACGCCGCCGCCCGCGCCGCCCCCAATTCCGGGCGGGTCCGCTATTTCCGCGCCGTGGCCTTGGACGAGACCGGCCGGGCGGACGAGGCCGCCGCCGAGATCGACACCGCCCGCGCCCTGCTGGTGGCGCCGGCCGAGCGGCGCGACCTGATCCCCTGGGAGGTCTATGTCCAGATCTCGCGCCGCTGCAACCTCCGTTGCGCCATGTGCGGCCACGAAGTGTGGAAGACCAATTCCGGTTTCATGGAATGGCCGGTCTTCGACCGCGTGCTGGAGCAATGCGCCGCCAACGGCATCAAGAAGATCAACATCCTGGCCGGCCAGGGCGAGCCCTTCCTGCACCCCCAGATATTCGAGATGCTGGAAAAGGCGATCGGTGCCGGCTTCGAGGTCCACATCGTCACCAACGGCACGCCGCTGACCCCGGAACGCATCGAACGGGTGGCGAAGCTGGGGCTGGCCTCGCTGCAATTCTCGTTCGCCGGCTGGGACAAGGAGAGCTACGAGCGCACCTATGTCGGCGCCAAGTTCGAGCGCACCCTGGCCAATCTGCTGCAGTTACAGACGGCGACGCGGGGCACCAAGACCGACTTCTTCGTCAAGGCGGTGGTCACCGACGACGATTGGGCCGAGGTCAGCCGCCGCACCCGCGCCTTCCTGGCCGCCCAGGGAGTGGAGAGGATCTTCACCGTCGCCGCCAACAATTTCGGCGGCAACGTCGCGCTCGGCAAATTCTCCGAGCGCCACGGCGTCCATTCGCTGAAGAACCTGGAGCACCATCGGCGCATGCCCTGCCGGGTGCTGCTGACCGCGATCGGGGTGTTCTGCGACGGCACCGTCACCGCTTGCGGCTGCTACGATTCCAACGCCGAATTGAAGATTGGCGACATCATGGAAAACAGCCTGGCCGAGATCAGGAACGGCGAGCCCTTCCGCCGCCTGCTCGCCGCCCATCGCGGCGGCAATCTCGACGGCGTGCCGATGTGCGCCAAGTGCGACGACGTCTTCGGCTGATAATAAGGAAACCTCAGCCCGCCAGCTTGGCGGCGAGGATGGCGGCCTGGGTACGGTTCTCGACGCCAAGCGCCCGGAGAATGGCGGTGACGTGCAGCTTCACCGTGATTTCGGCGAGTTGAAGATCGCGGGCGATTTCCTTGTTGCTCTTGCCGTGGCGAAGCATGGCCAGCACGTCGCGCTGACGCGGCGTCAGCACCGTCTTGAGATCCAGGGCGCCCTCGATCGCCGGTTCGGCCACGTCCGGCAGATCCACCGCCGGCGAGATGAAGGTATCGCCGGCCAGCACCGAACGGATGCCGTCGATCATCGCCGCGCTGGACGAGCTTTTGCCGATGTAGCCGGCGGCCCCCGCCTTCAGCGCCCGGCGGATATCGTTGGGGTCCTCGGAGGCGGAAACCACCACCAGATGGAGATCCTGGTTGGCCCGCTTCAGCGCCTCGATGCCGGAAAAGCCGTCCATGCCGGGCATGTTAAGATCGACCAAGCCGATCTCGATGCTGGAATCGGCGCGGACAATGGCCAAAGCCTGGGGATAATCGTTGGCCTCGACCACCTCGAGACCCTCTACGACCAGGCCTTCGAGCACCAGCCGAACCCCTTCGCGAAACAGCGCGTGATCGTCGGCGAGAAGCACCTTCATGTCGCGTCCCCTTGAGCTGGGCCCATTCCGATCTGACGAATCCCCCCACCACAAACTTAGACCACAACGGCCCCCGCTCCGCAATAGTGGTTTTTACCTTGACAACACTCGGAGCGAGGCCCGCATAAAAATTACAAATTGATAAACGCCGCCACGCGATAGCCAGCAGAGGCTCCAACAAAATATGCGCCGAATGTGTCTGCGGCGAACGACAATACGCCAAACATCATTTGCGCCATTAGATGATATTCTTATTTGGCAATATTGAAATGTGCACACGAGGCACGAAACAATGGCTGGAACCAAAAAAACATCAGATCCACATGGGTAAGGCTGACGTGTTCACTTCCCACATCCGGCCGCATGCCGTGACGACGGCGCGCCGCTAACTCTTTTCCAGCAATGCCGCGCGGAACGCCTTGAAGTCCAGCGCCCCCTCGACCTTGCGCGGCACGGCGCCGTAATCGTAGCCCTGCGGCGAGGCGATGCCGGGCACGAAACCGGCGGTGCGGCCGTCCAGCCAGGCGGCGCCGCCGCCCTCGCGCAGCGTGCTGTTGCCCACCCAGATTTCGGCGGCAGGGTCCTCGCCCCACGGCTTTCCGGCCAGGAACTTGATGGCGCAGCCGCAATCGTCGAATTTCCACACCTGATTTTTCGGCCCCCGGACCTGGGCGGCAAAGCGGGGATCGCTGATCGGCGAGCCGCAGAAGGCGCAGGAATCGGTACCCCAGGCGACGTGCTCGGGGCCGCGTTCGCCGCAGCCGCAAACGCCGCCAGCCACCACCGCCACCGACGCGGCAAGGAAGCCGCGACGGCTCCATCCTGTGTGGGTCGACATGCTTGCCCGCCTTTCCCTCTCGCCCGTCCCAGCCCCGCCCTCCACGCAAGCGGGCCATCGCCAATGGGCGGGGGACATCGGATAGGGTTGTATTAGAATGCGGACAGCGACACCAGCACGAGCTTCCGCATGGCGATCCCGATGGAATGCGAACGCCGGTTCCTGGTCACCGGGAACGAGTGGCGCGGCGTTTCCCACCGATCGAGCCCCATCCGCCAGGGCTACCTGACCGACTGCGACGGCGTCACCGTCCGCGTGCGCCGGGTCGGTGAACGCGGCTACATCACCATCAAGACGCCCCAGCAGGGGATTTCACGCGCCGAGTTGGAATACGAGATTCCGGTCGACCACGCCGATTTTCTGATCGAGACCGCCTGCGGCCGCCGCATGGTCGAAAAGGTGCGGCACGAAATTTCCCATGCCGGGCTGGCCTGGACGGTGGACGAGTTTCACGGCCTCAATCGCGGCCTGGTGCTGGCCGAGATCGAACTGGACCGCGCCGACCGGCCGGTGCCGCTGCCCGCCTGGATCGGCCCGGAAGTGACCTCCGCCACCCAGTTCCACAATTCCTATCTGTCGCGCCACCCCTTCACCCTGTGGCCAAGCGACGCCGCCTGAAAGCCGGGCTCACTTGTCCTTCGGATGTTTCTCGGCCCGCTTGCGCTCGCGGAAGCGATCCGCCCAGCCGGCTAGCTCCATCTGGGTGCCACGACCGACCGCCAGGGCGCCGGCGCTGACGTCCTTGGTGATCACCGAACCGGCGCCGACGATGGCGCCGTCGCCCACCTTGATCGGCGCCACCAGCGACGAATTCGAGCCGATGAAGGCGTTGGCGCCGATATCGGTCAGATGCTTGTCGAAGCCGTCGTAATTGCAGGTGATGGTGCCGGCACCGACATTGGCCTTCGCCCCCACCCGGGCATCGCCGATATAGGCTAGGTGATTGACCTTGGCGCCGGGTTCGAGCACCGCCTTCTTGACCTCGACGAAATTGCCGATATGGGCACCGGCGCCGATCTCGGCCTCGGGACGCAGGCGGGCGAACGGCCCGACCTCGGCATCGGCGGCGATGGCGCAGCCCTCGAAATGGCAGAATCCCTTGATGGTGACGCCGTCGCCGACGCTGACGCCGGGACCGAAGACGACATTCGGCCACACCACGACATCACGGCCGAGCCGCGTATCCCAGGACAGGTGAACGGTTTCGGGGGCGATCAGCGTCGCCCCCTCGGCCATCGCCTTGGCCCGCAATTGGCGCTGCACCACCGCCTCGGCGCCGGCCAGCTCGGCGCGGGAATTGACCCCCAGCAGTTCCTCGGCCTCGCCCAGCACATACGAACAATTGGCGCCGTCGGCGCGGGCCAGGGCGACCACGTCGGTCAGGTAATACTCGCCCTTGGCGTTATTGTTGGAAAGCCGGTCGATCAGCCCCCACAGCCGCTTGCCGTCCAGCGCCACCACGCCGGAATTGCACAGGCGGATATCGCGCTGCTCGGAATTGGCGTCCTTCCATTCGACGATCGCCTTCAGCCCCTCGCCGCCGACGACCAGCCGGCCGTAATGGCCGGGATCCTCGGGCTTGAAGCCCAGCACCACCACCGCCGGGTTCTTGCCGCAATGGCGTTCGGCCAGCATGCGCCGCAGCGTCTCGGCGCCCAGCAGCGGCGTATCGCCGTAAAGCACCAGGACGTCGCCCTCGAAGCCTTCCAGCGCCGGCCTGGCCTGCTTGACGGCGTGGCCGGTGCCGAGGCGTTCTTGCTGAACCACCGTGACGGCCGGCGCCACCGTCTTGGACAGCGCCTCCATGCCGGGGCCGACCACCACCACAACCCGCTCGGGGGCGAGCCCGGCGACGGTATCCATCAGATGGCTGATCATCGGCCGTCCGGCCAGCGGATGCAGCACTTTGGGCATATCCGACTTCATGCGGGTGCCCATACCGGCGGCAAGGACGATGACGGCGAGCTTATTTTTGGTCATGAACGCTCCCGGAACCCCAAGGTGTTGCGTCAGCGCCGCGAAGGTGCCACAAAAGCATCCCCCCGGCCACGGCAATCTTCGTCAGGAACCCACCCATGAGTCGCCGCTTGAAGGCGGTGCTGTTCGACCTCGACGGCACCCTGATCGACAGCCTACCCGACATCGCGGCGGCGGTGAACCGCCTGCTGGTCGCCGAGGGCCGGGAAGCGCTGCCCGAGCCCGAGGTGCGGCTGATGATCGGCAACGGCGCCGACCGCCTGGTCGAGCGCGCCTTCGCCGCCCGCGGCGGTCTGCCCGCCCCCTTGCCGCAATTGCTGGCCCGCTTCCTGGCCGAGTACGAGCCCCGCGCCGCCGAGGCCACCCGCCCCTTCCCCGGCGCGGCCGAGGTGCTGGAGACGCTCGAACGTTCCGGGCTGAAGCTGGCCGTCTGCACCAACAAGCCGAGCGGCGCCACCACCGAGGTGCTGGCGGCGCTGGGTTTGGCCCGCTTCTTCACGGCGGTGGTCGGCGGCGACGAAACCCCGGCGCTGAAGCCCGACCCCCGCCACGTTCAGGCGGTGCTGGATCGCCTGGGGGTAACGGCGGCCGAGGCGGTGCTGGTCGGCGATTCGATCAACGACATCGAGGCCGCCCATGGCGCCGGCCTGCCGGTGGTGGCGGTCAGCTTCGGCTATACCCGGGTGCCGCCACGGGAATTGGGGGCCGAGGCGGTGATCGACCATTTCAGCGAATTGCCGGCGGCATTGGCGGTGCTGGCCTAGGTTTTCTCCGCGCAGGCGGAACACAACCCCTCGATCTCGACGGTCTGGCGTCGCACGGTGAAACCAAGGCGGGCGGCACCGGCCGCCACCGCCCGGTCGATGGCGGGATCGTCCAGTTCGGCGGCGGCGCCGCAACCGGCGCAGAGCAGGAACTGGCCGGCGTGGGGCGCCCCCGGCCGCACGCAGCCGATAAAGGCGTCCAACCGCTCGATGCGGTGGACCAGACCATGGGCGCGCAGGAATTCCAGCGCCCGATAGACGGTCGGCGGCGCCGCCGGAAAGCCCTCGCGCCCCAAGGCTTCCAGCAGGGCGTAGGCGCCCACCGGCTGATGGCTGTTCCACACCAATTCCAGCACCCGGCGCCGCACCTCGGTCAACCGGGCGCCACGGCGGGCGCATTCGGCCTCGGCGATGGCCAGGGCGTCGGCGACGCAGGCGTGATGGTCGTGGTGGGCGGAGGGGAACGTCATCCTGGTTTCCAGCGTTAACAGGCTTCGTTACACTATAACACTCGCCGCGCTCGCGGTAGTACGGAGCCCACGATGATCGACCCCACCGCCGCCCTCAAGGCCATCAGCTTCAACGACCACGGCCTGGTGCCCGCCATCGCCCAGCAGCACGATACCGGCGAAGTGCTGATGATGGCCTGGATGAACCGCGAGGCGGTGGCCGAGACGCTGACCACCGGCCGGGTCTGCTATTACTCGCGGTCGCGCGGTAAATTGTGGCGCAAGGGCGAAACCTCGGGCCAACAGCAGATGCTGGTGGATTTCCGCGTCGATTGCGACGGCGACACCCTGTTGCTGCTGGTCGATCAGCAAGGCGTCGCCTGCCACACCGGGCGGCGCAACTGCTTCTACACCGCCGCCAGGGCCGAGGGCATGATCGAGGTGGCGCCGGTGCTGGTGTCGCCCGAGACCCTGTATCGCCCGTGAGCACTCTGCCCGTCACCGTTCTCACCGGCTTCCTCGGCAGCGGCAAGACCACCCTGTTGAACCACTTGCTGGCCCAGCCCGGTCTGGCCGACACCGCCGTGCTGATCAACGAGTTCGGCGAGATCGGCATCGACCATCTGCTGGTGCGCAAGCTCGACGACGACGTGGTGGTGCTGCAATCGGGCTGCATCTGCTGCACCGTGCGCGGCGATCTGGTCGACGCGCTGCGCGACCTGTTCCTGAAGCGGGTCAAGGGCGAGGTGCCGGAATTCGACCGGGTGGTGATCGAAACCACCGGCTTGGCCGATCCCGCCCCGATCATTCACACGCTGATGACCGATCCATTGGTGGCCAGCCGCTACCGGCTTGACGGCATCGTCGCCACCATCGACGCGGTGGTCGGGGCGGCGACGCTGGATCGCCAGCCCGAGGCGGTCAAACAGGCGGCGATGGCCGACCGTTTGGTGCTGACCAAGGCCGACATCGCCGACCCCACCGCCGTCGAGATGCTGCGCGCCCGCTTGGCCGAGCTCAATCCGGGGGCGCCGATCCTGCCGGCCGCCATGGGGGCGGTCGACGCCGATTGCCTGCTCGGCGCCGGACTGTTCAACGGCCGCGCCAAGATTCCGGCGGTCGAGGACTGGCTACGGGCCGAGGCGGTGGCCGCCGCCCAGGCCGGACACCGCCACCATCACCACGACGTCAACCGCCACGACGCCCATGTGCGGGCCTTCGTCTTCATCCGCGAGGCCCCGGTATCGTGGTCGGCGCTGGTCTTTGCCCTGGAATTGCTGGCCTCGTCGCGCGGCGACAACCTGCTGAGGGTCAAGGGCATCGTCAACGCCCGCGAAAGCGAGCGGCCGCTGGCCATCCACGGCGTCCAGCATATCTTCCACCCGCCGGCCGAGCTGCCCGACTGGCCCGACGACGACCGCCGCACCCGCATCGTCTTCATCACCCGCGACTTGGCGCCGGCGGCGGTGCTCGATCTTCTGGGCGGCATCCTGGCCGAGGGCGACGTCGCCTTCTCGGGCTGACACACGATAAACTTTTGGCCTACTTACAGACTGCCCCTGAAAGATATAGCGTCATGCGCACACACAACCATTTATCGATGGTGCCGCATGCGCAATATCATAAACGCTTCACTCGCCTCGCTGGTTGTATGCTCCTGTAGCCTTCCGGCGTCTGATTCTCAACCGAACACTAGCCAACAGCTTACAACCACCGCCGTGTCCGTGGCATCCGACCAACGGCCCTCAGGACCGACCGTCTCCCTCACCGACATGCTGACGCTCGAGCACAAGGCGGGATGTAAAGCCCAACTCGAGGGCTTCTACAGTAGGGCGGTGCTCAAATCCGGCTATTGCTACGGCAACGGCCCATGCGCCGCCGGGAAGCCGGAGAGCTTGGAAAAGTCGGGATTCCTGAAACGGTGGTTCTGGCCTGAAAGCCAGACGATAACCTTCGTCGCCAAGGTCGGTGTCCGGCCCGACGTGGCGGGCGTCTCGCGTCAGTTGGTGCTGCTGACCCATAACGACGACAGTGCCGACGGGGAAAGCGCCAATATCGAGCTATTGGATTCCGAGCCGGCCTTGACGCCCTATTTCCTGGTCAAGCCGGAAACGGTCATCGACGTCGCGATGAGCGCCAAGCTCCAAAGCAAGCTCACCACCGGCGCCGTCAAGATGCTGGCCAGGATCACCCAGCAGGCGACCGGGCTGCTGGCCCCCCAATCGGCCTTGGCGACCAAGCTGGCGCAACCGGTCATCCAGACCCAGGCCGACAATGCCGACAAGTGGCTGGATATGATGTTCAGCTTCCAGGACGCAGAAACGGTGACCGCCGCGATCGAACCCGCCGCCATCGCCACCGACGGCGCTCTCGGCTTCGGCGGTTGGCTGCGAAAGGCCGGGGACAAGGACAAATTCGCCCAGGCAGCGAATTGGGTAATCGCCTGGGATAATCCCCGCGTGTCGATGTTCGCGGCGACCACGATCCCTTGCGGCACCGACGCCAACGCGGTGCCCACGCTGGTCAGGAAGGCCGGCGCCGCGATTGAGCCGTCCCAGGTGCTGGGCACCGCCGTCGGGGGCGGCAAGACCGTCCGCGACCTGATCTCGGCCGAGACTTGGTATCGGGACGCCTCGACCAAGATCGGCAACACCAAGGATCGCGTTGCTGGAATCAGCGAATTCTGCGGCCGGGTACCCGGCCTGATGCTTGCCCAGAACTTCAACGCGACGGACGCCGGCGCCGTGCTGTGGGCGGCGCTGCTGGACACCCCCGGTATCGGCGATCTAAAGGACTTGGCCACCATCCCGATTTGCTCGCGCTATCATTCGACCATGACCGAATTCGGCCTGATCGATAACAAAGCGAGCCAAAGCCGTGTCGCGAAAGTGGGAAAGACGGCGGCCCCCTGAGCGGACGCTCATCGGCCCGGGAGGTCCTTGCGCTTCCCGGGCCGAGTTGCGGACAGAAACGCGACCGCCTCTTAGAATCGTTTGCTATTCGGGCGGCCAACCGTTATGCTACGCCCTAAGTTGGTCTCTTTCGAGATCAGCCTCCCTCTCAAAATAGCCTTATGGCCGTCCGCCATGTCTTCCCCCCTCGTTCGGCGGACGGCCGCTCTTTCCCCCTCACCCCGCCAGGAACCGCCGCGCCGCCGCCAGGAAGGCCTGGGGCTGGTCGGCGTGCACCCAATGGCCGGCACCGGATACCATCTCGATATCGGCGGCGGGGAACAGGCGGTGGATGGCGGGCTCGTGCTTGGGGCGGACGTAGTCGCTGTCGGCGCCGGCCAGGAACAGGGCCGGCCCGTCAAAGCGTCGGCCGTCGAAATCGGGAAAACCGAGGATCTCGTCCATGCCGGCGTTAAGCGCCGCCAGATTGGCCCGCCAGCGGAAGCTGCCCGCCACGCCCTCTAGGTTCTGCAACAGGAAGGCGCGCACCGCCGGCTCGGGAATCTGGCGCTCCAGCATGGAATCGACGTCGGCCCGCCGGGTGGCCTGATCCAGCGCCGCCGCCCGCATGGCGCGGATATAGGGGGCGAAGGTGTGGCGGTAGGCCACCGGGGCGATGTCGACCACCAGCAATCGCTCGACCAGCTCGGGCCGGGTCAGCGCCAACGCCATCGCCGCCTTGCCGCCCATGGAATGGCCGATCAGCGCCGCCGGGGCACCGCGCCGTTCGATCTCGCCGGCCACCTGCGCCGCCAGGAAGGGATAGTCGACCGACTCGCTCCACGGCGAGGCGCCGTGATTGGGCAGGTCGAGCGCCACCACCGCCCGTTCCCGCCCCAGGTCCCGGACCATCGCCCCCCAATTGCGGGCCGAGCCGAGAAGTCCGTGGAGGATGACCAGTAACCGGCCGCCGCCGGCCTCGATGGCGTTGAGCTGCAAGGTTCCGGCTCCGTCGAAGGTTATTGGGCGCGAAATAAGCGGATCATCTCGGCCACGAAGGCCTTCATTCTTGATCTTGGCGCGGATGACACCGATATCACCGGATGGGTTTTCACCATTCCACGCCGAGCCCCACCCGGCAAGGGGCGAACGCCGTCTCCGTCCGCCAGAGCTCCGAACTCAGCTTTCGATCTGGTTACATTTGATCGTCACCCCCCGTTGTCATTCCGACGGAGCGAAGCGACGAGGAATCTTTCGCGCGAAGACGGCAACCGTCGGCGCGTGAAAGATCCTTCGACTTCGCTCGGGATGACACTGTCCAGGCTGGAGCGGTAAGGATTCCGCCATCTGAGTTTGGAGCGCCGCTCCGTCCGCCGCCATGATTGCGCCATCAAGCTCGGCTAGGGTAGGATCGAAACCGAGCAACGAGGACTCGCCATGCATCGCCGCCGTTTCCTGTCCACCACCATCGTAAGCGGGCTCGGCCTTGCCGCCGCGGCGCCGGCCCATGCCTTCACCGTCGGCGAATGCGGCGAGGGCGAGGCGAGCGGCACCTGCCGCGAACTGACCAAGCACGAGGATCTGATCGCCAAGCTCGACGCCATGCTGGCCGAGAAGGGTCTGGACGCCGACCAGCGCCGTGCCGCGCTGACCGCCGCCCGCTGCCCCTTCTGCGGCAGTTTACTGGCGGGCTGACGGCCAGCCGCGGATGAGCCCCAGTGCCCCCGCATTCGACACCGAACATTTTCGCGACATCGCCGAGCACCTCGGGCGCGACACCGCAATCGAAGCGGTGGGGCTGTTTTTGTCCACCTGTGACCGCCATGCCGCCAACGCCGCCCACGGCGACCTCGCCCCCAGGCTCGAGGCCGCCCACACCCTCAAGGGCATGAGCCTCCAGCTCGGTCTGGGCGCCCTTGGCGAAGCCTGCCACGAAATCGAACGCGCCTGCCGCGATGGTTCGCTGACCAACGCCGAGGCGGCGGCGGTGTCCCTGCCCGCCAGCCTGGCCGAGGCCAAGCGGCTATTGGCCAAGGCGGCGGCGGAGCTTTAGGCGGGCCTACATCGCCTCGAGTTCGTCGATCATCCCGGCGACCACGTCGAGACCCTTGCGCCAGAAGGCCGGATCGGTGGCGTCGAGGCCGAAGGGCTTCAGCAGGTCCTGGTGGCGGAGCGTGCCGCCCGCCTTCAGCATGTCGAGGTATTTGCCCTGGAAGCCCGGCGCGCCCGAGCGGTAGACCGAATACAGCGAATTGACCAGGCAATCACCGAAGGCATAGGCATAGACGTAGAACGGCGAATGCACGAAGTGCGGGATGTAGGTCCAGAACGCCTTGTACTCGTCGTGAAGGCGCAACGCCGGCCCCAGCGATTCGCCCTGCACCGCCATCCACAATTCGCCGATGCGGTCGGGCGACAGCTCGCCCGTGGTCCGCTCGCTATGCAGGCGGCGCTCGAAGTCGTAGAAGGCGGTCTGGCGCACCACCGTGTTGATCATGTCCTCGACCTTGCCGGCCAGCAGCGACTTGCGCCGCTTCGGATCGGCCTCGGCGGCCAGCATCGACTGGAAGGTCAGCATCTCGCCGAAGACGCTGGCGGTCTCGGCCAGCGTCAGCGGCGTGTCGGCCATCAGGCAGCCCTGGGCCGCCGCCAGCATCTGGTGGCAGCCGTGGCCCAGTTCGTGGGCCAGCGTCATCACGTCGCGGGTCTTGCCCTGGAAGTTGACCAGCAGATAGGGATGCGCCGAAGGCACGGTCGGATGGGCGAAGGCGCCGGGCGACTTGCCCGGCCGCACCGGCGCGTCGATCCACGGTTTGTCGAAGAAATGGCGACCGACCGAGGCCAGCTCGGGCGAGAACCGCTGATAGGCGCCGAGCACGGTTTCCTTCGCCTCGCCCCAGGAATAGTCGCGGTCGTCGCCGTCGGGCAGCGGCGCGTTGCGGTCCCAATAGTCCAGCGCCTCGACGCCGAACCACTTGGCCTTCAGCTTGTAATAGCGATGGGATAGCTGGTCGTAGCAGCCCTTGACCGCGTCGACCAGGGCGTCGACCACCGCGTCCTCGACCTGATTCGACAGATTGCGGTAGGACCACGGGCGGGCGTAGTGACGCCACTTGTCCTCGACCTCCTTGTCCTTGGCCAGGGTATTGGTGATCAGCGCGAACAGGGCGGCGTTTTCGCCCAGCACCTTGCCCAGCGAAAGGGCGGCGGCCTTTCGCCGCGCCCCATCGCGGTCGCTCAGCAGATGCAGCACCTCGGCCGAGGTCAGTTCCTTGCCGTCCAGGGGGAAACGCAGCCGCGCCATGGTCTCGTCGAACAGCCGCGACCACGAGGCGCGCCCCGCCACCGACTTGTCATGGACGTAGCGCTCCAACTCATCGGACAGCTGGTGCGGCCGATAGACCCGAACGTCGCGCAGCCAGGGGGCGTAGTGCGCCGCCCTCGCCGAGGCCAGCTTGGCTTCAAGCACCGCATCGTCGAGGCGATTGATCTCCAGCGTGAAGAACAGCGTGCTGGCCGAGATGTCGGTCACCCGCTCCTGCATGCCCTGGAGGAAGCCGCCGCGCGCCGGGTCGGAAACATCCCCCGAATACCACAGCGAGGCGTAGGACATGGCCCGGTAGATGATCTCGCAAATACGTTCATAGCGGGCGATCGCCTCGCCGAACACGTCGCCGGAAACCTCGGCCAACTTGCCGGCATAGGCGGCCTCGAACGCCTGGGCGTCGGCGGCGGCGACGGCCAGATCGCGCTCCAGCTCGGGCGCGTCGGGCGACGGGTAGAGGTCGCCGAGATCCCATTCGGGAAGCGGGCCGAGGTCGCGCGAAACGGCCGAGGACGTGCTCGTCATTCAAGGTCTCCTTGTCCGGGATCGGTTGGGAGGATGAGCGCCGACACGGCCAAGCCGACGTCGGCGTCCCCTCGCCGCCTATTTGCAGCCCAGCTTCTGCTTGTCCTGGGTGGCGCCCCGACGCACATGGTCGGGCATGTTGGGGTGGTCGCGGAACAGCATCTCCAGCGTCTTGCACGCCTCCGGCTTGCGCGGCGGATCGAGCTTGGCGAAGGACTGGCTGGCCATCCACAGCATGTCGGGGGCCTTGGTGGTCTTCGGGTACTTCTTGTACGCCTCGAGGAAGGCGAGCGCCGAATTGGCGTAGTCCTGGCGGACAAAGACGATGTTGGCCAGCCAGAACTGGGCGCTGCCGGCCAGCTGATGGTCGGGATACTTCTTCAGGAAGGTCTTGAACTCGTCCTCGGCGCCGGCGGTGTCGTTGCGCTGCAAGCGGTCGTAGGCGTCCTTGTAGAGCGCCTGCGGGTCCTTGATCAGCACCGAGGCCGGCGGCGTCAGCACCGGCGCCTGGCCGGGCGGCGGCTCGGCGGCCGGCGGCCGCTTGATGTCCTTGTCCGACACCGCGCCCAGCGCCTGCGGGCCGGGAGCCGGACCGGGCCCCTCGGCGGAATTCTTCGGCACCGCCAACACGCCGCCACCGGCACCCGGGCCCGGCATGCTGACACCGCCCGGCTGCGGCGGCGTGGCCGGCGGCTGGGTGGACGTGGCCGGAGCCGGAGTGGCGGGACCAAGCTCCTTGAAGCGCAGGTCGATGTCGGCCTGCATGCGTTCAAGCTGTTTCTGGGTCTGTTGCGCCTTGTAGGTGGCTTCCTCGACCTTGCCGGTCAGCGCGCGGACCAGATCCTCCAGCTGATCGACCCGCTCGTCGAGCTGGGTGACGCGGGCCGGAGTCGGAATGCTGGGCGGCGGCGACACGGAGGTGCCACCACCGACCGCCGGGGAATTGACCACCGTCGTACCGCCCCGCGCCGCCTGCGCCTGCATCGTCTGGATGTCGCGCTCCAGGCGATCGATGCGGTCGTAGAGACCGCGATTGTCGTTGAGCTGGGCGGCGGCGGGCGTCGCCAGGGCCAGGCCCAGCGCCACCACGGGGATAAGGGCGATGCGTCGCAAGGGGCAACCTCTTGGAATCTTGGGCCGGCGGAGTGTCACCCTCCGCTTAAACCGTCAGTCGGGCAAAAATAAGGCGCCCGTCCTTTCCGAAGGCTTTTGGCCGCTCGGAATGGACGGGCGCCGAACACTTTCCGCTCGGAAAGCGACCGTCTTACTGAAGGACGGTCACGCCGCGGCGGTTCTTCGACCAGGCGGCCTCGTTCGAGCCGAGCTCGGCCGGCTTTTCCTTGCCGTAGGAGATCGTCTTGACGCGAGCGGCCGGCAGGCCGGCAGCCACCAGGTACTTCTTGACGGCGGTGGCGCGACGATCGCCCAGGGCCAAGTTGTACTCGCGGGTGCCACGCTCGTCGCAATGACCTTCGACGGTGATGGCGTAGTTCGGGTACTTCTTCAGCCAAGCAACCTGCTTGTCGAGGGTCGCCTTGGCGGCGGCGGTGATGCCCGACTTGTTGTAGTCGAAGAACACACGGTCGCCGGCCACGGCGTTGAATTCGGCGATCGAGCCGGCCGCGGGGCCGGAAGCGGTCGGCGGGGTGGACCCGGCACCGGCCTTGGCGCCGGTATCAGTCGGGGCCGATTCGCAAGCCGCGAGAAGGGCGGCGGCGGCGAAAATGCTCAAGTAACGAAGTTTCATCTTTGAGGACTCCCCCTCAATGCTACGCGGGTATAGGGATGCCGATTGGACCTTAAAGACGCTAAATCAGCCCAAACGAGCCGGTTCAACCTTCCAATTCCGGCGAACGGATAGGATTCGCCGAGGTCGGAAGAAATCCTAATCGAGCGGGACTATACTAACTTGGTTTTAGGGAATCAAGGGGTGGGGGGGCGCCGACCGGGCCGGAAGCCGCTGGAAAACAGGCTTTTAGGCCCATCCCTCGACGTTTTCGGCACAGTATGGCAAAATTGCCACGCCCACCCCCCGCCTTCGATCACGGAATCAGCGGCGACCAGGCCGGATCCGAACCGTCAACCGGCGTAATCGCCTGGCGTTCGTTGACGCCGGTGAGGTCGATGGTATAGAGCCGGCTGGAATTTCCCTTGCCGCGCTCGTCCGACGGCGCCTCGCGCCAATAGGCCAAAACGCGGCCGTTGGGCGCCCAGGTCGGCCCCTCGACCAGCCAGCCGTTGGCCAAAAGCCGCTCGCCCGACCCATCGGGACGCATGACACCTATGTAGAACTCGCCGCCCTTCATCTTGGTGAAGGCGATCAAATCGCCGCGCGGCGACCACACCGGGGTGGCATAGCGGCCATCGCCGAACGAGATGCGCTGGACACCGCCGCCGCTGGCATCCATCACGTAGAGCTGCTGGCTGCCGCCGCGGTCGGAATTGAAGACGACCTTCGAGCCGTCCGGGGCGTAGCTGGGCGAGGTGTCGATGCCGGGGAAGTCGGTCAGCCGCCGCTTCTGCCGGGTCATCAGGTTCATCTCGTAGATGTTGGAATTGCCGTCGGCGGCCAGCGAGAAGATCACCTTGTTGCCGTCGGGCGAGAAGCGCGGCGCGAAGGTCATGCCGGGGAAGTCGCCCAGCAATTCGCGGCGCGCCGTGTCGATCTGGAAGATGTAGACCCGGGGCGTGTTGCGGTAATAGGACATGTAGGTGATTTCGCGCGCCGTCGGCGAGAACCGGGGCGTCAGCACCAGATCGGAACCGTCGGTGAGGAACTTATGATTCTCGCCGTCCTGGTCCATGATGGCTAGGCGCTTGCGCCGCGCCTGCTTGGGGCCGTCCTCGGCGATGTAGACGATCTGGGTGTCGAAATAGCCGTCCTCGCCGGTGATCCGCTTGTAGATCGAATCGGCGATCAGGTGCGCCACCCGGCGCCAGCCCTGGGGCGAGGCGGTGTAGGCCTGGCCGGCGATCTGCTGCTCGGCGGGCACGTCGTGCAGGCGGAACTCGACCCGCATGCGGCCGTCGGCGGCGGTCTCGATCCGGCCGTTGACCAGCGCCTCGGCGTTGATCTGGCGCCAGTCCGGATAGCGCACCGACGCCTGCAGGCTGGCCACCGTCTGGATGAAGGCGCGGCTGTCGATCGGCTTGAACAGGCCCGAGCGCTCAAGGTCGGCGGCGACCACGCGGGCGATGTCGCGACCCTGCTGGGCCTCCTGGGGACCGGCGCCGAAGAATTCCGGGATGGCGATCGGCATCGGGTTCATGTGGCCACGGGTGATGTCGATCACCAGTTCGGCCCGGGCGGGTGCGGCCGCGGCGACGCTAACCAGGGCGAGGGCGGCGAAGAGAAGGGCGCGGAGGCGAGGCATGGCGGTCATTGTCCCAACATTTCCTTGGGGTTGAAGCGCAAGGTCAGGTCCTTCCACTGCTCGTATTTGGAAGGCGGCGCCTTCAGCGGGCTGCAAACCAGCACGGCGCGCCGGGCGCTGTCGGCGGCGGCACGATAGAACGAATCGGCGCTGTAGCGGAGCGAATCGACGATCTCGGCGCTGAGCACCGTGCCGTCCTGCTGCAACCGCACCCGGATCGGCACCACCAAATCCTGGGCATCCTTGGCGCCCGCCGGAATATTCCAGCACTTGTATATCTGCGCCCGGATCATGTCGAGTTCGGTCATCGACACCGGCTCGAGCGGATTGTTCGACGCCGAGCCCTTGACCGATTGCGGCAGCGGCTGCTTGCCCTGGTCGGTGGATTTGGCTTTCTCGGCCGACTTCATCAGGTCGTCGACGCTGCTTTTCGGCTTGATCTTGTCGACCGACTTCAGAAGCGAATCCAACTCGTCCTGCTGACGCGGCTTGGCCTTGTTGTCCGGTTTCTGCTCGGGCTTCGGCGGCTCGGGCTTGGGCTCGGGCTTGGGCGGCTCGGGCTTGGGCGCCGGCTTGGGCTCGGGCACCGGCAGCGGCTCGGGCTTGGGTGGCGGCGGCGGCGGCGGCGGGGCCGGCGGCGGCGGCTTCACCGGCTCGGGCTTGGCCTGGTCGGGCTTGGGATCGGGCTTGGCCGGTTCCGGCTGCGATTGGCTTTGCAGCGGCGGCGGGTTGGTCTTGTCGCCCAACGGCACGATGTCGACGATCATCGGCACGTCGTCGAGCACCGGATCCTTGAAGAACAGGGGCAGCCCGAACACGGAGACCAAAGCCACCATGAGGTGCAGAACGCCCGAGAAGATATAGCTTTGACGCCGCATCAAAGGTCGCTTAACGCGCCCCCTTCTTGGCCGGAACGGTGGTGGAGCCCTTGACCTCGGTGACCAGCGCCACCTTGGTGAAGCCGGCGGCGCCCAGCGTTCCCATCACTTCCATCACCTTGCCGTACTCGATGCCCTTGTCGCCGCGGATGAAGATGCGGGTCTCGGGCTTCTGGCCGATGATCGCCTGCAGCTTCGGCACCAGGGCGTCCAGCGCGATCTCGGTTTCCTGGATCCAGATGCGGCCCTTGGCGTCGACCGACACCGAGATCGGCTGGTCGTCGCCCTTGATCGGCCGCGAATCGGTCTTCGGCAGGTCGACCTGGACGCCGGCGGTCAGCAGCGGCGCCGTCACCATGAAGATGACCAGCAGCACCAGCATCACGTCGACCATCGGCGTGACGTTGATCTCGGCCACCGGACGGAAGCGGCGGCCGTGACCGCCGCGCGGACCGACGGAGGCGCCCATCAGACCTTCTCCTCCAACTGGCGCGACAGGATGGCGCCGAACTCGCCGGAGAAGTTTTCCAGCCGCTTGGCGTAGCGGTCGAGGTCGCTGGAAATCTTGTTGTAGGCGATCACCGCCGGAATGGCGGCCACCAGGCCGAGCGCGGTGGCGAACAGCGCCTCGGCGATACCGGGCGCCACCACGGCGAGCGAGGTGTTCTTGGTGGCGGCGATCGACTGGAAGCTGTTCATGATGCCCCAGACGGTGCCGAACAGGCCGATGAACGGCGCCGTCGAACCGACCGAGGCGAGCACGCCGATATGGCGCTCCAACGCTTCCATCTCGCGGCCGACGGTGACGTGCATGACGCGGTCGATGCGCTGCGGCAGACTGACGCGCGACTGCTCGCGGTCGGCCAGGCCCTTGGCCGCCGAACGGCGCCATTCGCGCATGGCGGCGACGAACACCGCCGACATCGGGTCGAGCGGCCTGGAGCCGATGCGGTCGTAGAGTTCCTCCAGCGAGCCGCCGGACCAGAACGATTCCTCGAAATGGTCGGCGCGCTGATAAAGCTGCCGAAGACGCATCACCTTGTCGAAGATGATGGCCCAGCACCAGAACGAAGCCCCCAGCAGCGCCACCATGACAAACTTGACGATGATGTCGGCCCGAAGGAACAGGGCAACCATCGACAAATCGTGGCTAGCCACCGTTCCGGCCAGTTCGACCGATTGAACCGGATCCATGTCACTCTCGCCTTTCGCTAGCAAAATCCTGCAATGACCGCCGCAACCCCGCCGGCATGCGGGCCGGCCGGCCGCCCTCCAGGGCGATAAAGCCCAGGCGGACCTTCAAACGCACCAGTTCGGCGCCGTCGTCAAGTCGGTTGATCACCTGATCCACCTCCATCGAGGCGCCGCCGACCCGGCGAACGCGGCTTTCCACCTCGAGCGCGTCGTCGAGGCGGGCCGAGCCCTTGAAATCGATTTCGGCATGGGCGACGGCGAAGGCGAAGCCTTCCGCCGCCAGATCCGACTGACGGATGCCGAGGCTGCGCACGAATTCGGTGCGCGCCCGTTCGGCGAAGTTCAGGTAGTTGGAATGGTAGACGATGCCGCCGGCATCGGTGTCTTCCCAATAGACCCTGACCGGGAGGCGATGGATGCGCTCGGCCGTCACTCGTCGTCCTCCGCGCTCGCCAGCAGGTCGAGTTGCACCAGCACCTCGCGCGGCGGGTTGAGGCCGATGTGGCGGAAGCCGGCGGCCGACAGCATGCGGCCCCGGGGGGTGCGTTGGATCAGCCCCTGCTGCAACAGGTAAGGCTCGACCACCTCTTCCAGCGTGTCGCGCGCCTCGGACAGCGCCGCCGCCAGGGTATCGACGCCGACCGGCCCGCCGCCGTAATTCTCGGCGATGATGCGGAGGTAGCGGCGGTCCATGGCGTCCAGCCCCATCTCGTCGACCTCGAGCCGGCGCAGCGCCGCGTCGGCCGCCTTGGCGTCCACCGGCGAGGCGCCCCCCACCAGGGCGAAGTCGCGCACCCGGCGCAGCAGGCGGCCGGCGACGCGCGGCGTGCCGCGCGAACGCCGGGCGATCTCGGCGGCGCCGTCGGCGGTCAGCGCCAGACCAAGCACGCGGGCGCCACGGCGCACGATCAGTTCCAACTCGTCGGGGGTGTAGAAGTTCATGCGGCAGGGGATGCCGAACCGCTCGCGCAGCGGCGTGGTCAGCAGGCCGGAACGCGTCGTCGCCCCCACCAGGGTGAAGGGGGGGAGATCGATGCGAACCGAGCGCGCGGCGGGGCCTTCGCCGATGATGAGATCGAGCTGGAAATCCTCCATTGCGGGATAAAGCACTTCCTCTATGGCGGGATTAAGGCGATGGATCTCGTCGATGAACAGCACGTCGCGGGCTTCGAGATTGGTCAGCAGCGCCGCCAGATCGCCGGCCTTGGCGATCACCGGACCCGAGGTGGCGCGAAAGCCCACCCCCAGCTCGCGGGCGACGATCTGGGCCAAAGTGGTCTTGCCGAGACCGGGCGGGCCGAAGAACAGCGTATGATCAAGCGCCTCGCCGCGCGCCTTGGCGGCGGCGATGAACACCGACAGGTTCTCGCGCACCTGTTGCTGGCCGATGAAATCCGACAGCACCTGCGGCCGCAGGCTGGCTTCCGGGTCGCCGGGCGCCGCCTCGGGCGAGATCACCCGTCCGGTCACCGCGCCAGCTCCTTGCCCAGCCGCTTGAGCGCGGCGCGGATCAGAATCGAGGCGTCAGCCCCCTCGCCCAGGTCGCGCGACACCTGGCCCACCGCCTCGAAGGCGTCGATCCGTTTGTAGCCGAGGTTGACCAGGGCCGAGATGGCGTCCTCAATCAGCCCGCCGGATTCGGCCGGCATCGGCGCCGCCGCCGCCAATGCCGCCGCCGTGCCGCCCGGCGCGAAGCCGCCAAGGGCGATGCGGCCGGCCTTGTCCTTCAATTCGACCAGGATGCGGGCCGCCAGCTTCGGCCCGACGCCCGAGGCGCGGGTCAGCATCGCCTTGTCCTGGGCGGCGATGGTTTGCAGCAATTGCTCGGGCGAGGCGACGGTGAGAATCGCCAGCGCCACCTTGGCCCCCACCCCCTGCACCGTGGTCAGCAGGCGGAACCATTCCCGTTCGGCGGCATCGAGGAACCCGTACAGATGAATGGCGTCCTCGCGCACCCAGGTGTCGATCAGCAGCGTCGCCGCCGCGCCGGTCTGCAACCGCCCCAGGGTGCGGGACGAACACGCCACCAGATAGCCGACGCCGTTGACATCGACGACGGCCGAATCCTCGTCGACCGCATCGATCAGACCCTTGAGCTTGGCGATCATCGGCGGCCTCCGGTCAATGCCGCGAGCGTGGTGCGTGAAAGATCCCTCGTCGCTTCGCTCGCTCGGGATGACAGCCCCCCTGTCATCCCGAACGCGGTGAGGGATCTTTCGCGCACCACGTATCGAGCGGAAAACAACCTCATCGCGCCACCGCCCTGGCCAGACGGGCCGAGGTGGCGCGGTGGTGGGCGTGGCAGATGGCCACCGCCAGGGCGTCGGCGGCGTCGGGGCTGGCGACGCGGCAACCGGGCAACAGGGTGCGCACCATCATGCCGACCTGATCCTTGGCGGCGCGGCCGGTACCGACCACCGCCTGCTTGACCGATGCCGGCGCGTATTCGCCGACCGCCAGACCGGCCAAGGCCGGCGCCAGCAGCACGGCGCCGCGCGCCTGCCCCAGCTTCAGCGTGCTTTCCGGGTTCTTGTTGACGAAGGTCTGCTCGACCGCCGCCTCGTCGGGGCTCCATTCGCCGATCACCGCCTGGACGCCGCGATGCAATTGCACCAGGCGCTCGGCCAGGGTCAGGCTGTCGTCCGAACGCACCACGCCGTCGGCGACATGGCGCAGGTGACTGCCGTCCATGTCGATGATCCCCCAGCCGGTGTTGCGCAGGCCCGGATCGAGCCCCAGCACCCTCATCGAGCATCCCCTTCGGTCGTCCCCGCGCCTGCGGAGCCCAATGGGATCACATACTAGATATAGTTAGCGTATGGCAAGCCCGCATCCACTCGCCCCCAGCTTTGGTGGGGGCGACGGTGGAAGCGGCGGGGTGGGAACGCCCGGCGGCGGCCGGTCAGGCCAACCGCTCCATCACCTCGTCGGCGATCTCGAAATTGGCCGAGACGCGCTGGACGTCGTCGTTGTCCTCAAGGATGTCGAGCAGCTTGAGCAGCGCCTTGGCGGCATCCTCGTCGGCCACCGGCACCAGGGTCTGCGGCCGCCAGTCGAGGCGGGCGTGCTCGGGCGTGCCGAACTTGGCCTCCAGCACCTCGCGCACGGCGCCGAGATCGTCGGGGGCGCAGGTGATCTCGTGGCCGTCCTCGGACGATTCGACGTTGTCGGCGCCGGCCTCGAGCGCCGCCTCGAACATCGAGTCGGCATCGGCGGCGGCGGCCGGATAGCGGATGGCGCCGATCCGGTCGAACATGAACGACACCGAATTGCTCTCGCCCAGCGCGCCGCCGTTCTTGGAAAAGGCGGTGCGGATTTCCGGGGCGGTGCGGTTGCGGTTGTCGGTCAGCGCCTCGACGATGATCGCCACCGAGCCGGGGCCGTAGCCCTCGTAACGCACTTCCTCGTAATTGGCGCCGTCGTCGCCACCGGCGCCGCGCTTGATGGCGCGGTCGATGGTGTCCTTGGGCATGTTGGCGCCACGGGCCGCCATGATCGCCGCCCTCAGGCGCGGATTGGCGGCGGGGTCGGGCACGCCCGCGCGGGCGGAAACCGTCAATTCGCGGATGATCTTGGTGAACACCTTGGCGCGCTTGGCATCCTGCGCGCCCTTGCGGTGCATGATGTTCTTGAACTGGGAATGGCCGGCCATGCTGTGGAAAAGCCCTGATTGGATGGAATTGTGGCGTGCCTATATCACGCCGTCGGGCGGCAGGATAGAAGCCTGAGCCCCGCCAAGTCCATGGCAAGTTTGGCTAATGGACCTTCGCGCCCGTCCCGCACTTGGTGCAGCCGCCGCAGGCGCCGCCGGCCGCGTCCAGGTTGAAACGCTGGCGACGCCCCTGCCAGCGCAACCCCGAGACGACGACCAAGGCGGCAACCACCACACCGCCCCCCCAGGCCAGCGACGACAGCGGATGCCGGGCGAAGGTGGCGCCCTGATAGACCAGGGTGGCGATCGAGAAGCCCATCACCGAGGTCCAGGCCAGCACGAAGGCGGTCCAGGCACCGCCGGATTCGCGGCGGATGGCGCCGATGGTGGCGACGCAGGGGGCATAGAGCAGGACGAAGACCAGATAGGCGAAGGCGCCGGCGGCGCCATCGAAACGACCGGTCAGCGCCAAGGCGGTGCCCTCGTCGGCGACCGGACCGCCCACCCCCTTCTTGCCCAATCCCAACGGATCGAGCAGGGCGTCGGCGATGCCGGCCAGATTGGCGGGAATGGTGGCCAGCGCCTCGCGCACCCGGCCGGCGGTATCGGTGGCCGTCGTTTCCGACTTGGCGGCGCCGTCGGAGGAATAAAGCGCCTGCAGGGTACCGACCAGCGCCTCCTTGGCGAAGATGCCGGTGAACAGGCCGACGGTGGCCGGCCAATTGTCGGGGGCGATGCCGATCGGCGACAGCAGCGGCGTCGCCAGCCGCGACACGCTGGCCAGCAGGGTGTCGGGCTCGGCGCCGCTCTTGACCACCCGGCCGTCGATGGTGACGCCGTTGAGGATGGTCAGCACCATCACCACCGGCACCACGATCATGCCGGCGTCCTTGACGAACGAGACCACCCGGTCCCAGGCCCGGCGCAGCACCGCGCCGGCCTGGGGCCGATGGTAATGCGGCAGTTCGATCAACAGCGGCTGGGTGGCACCGGCGAACAGGGTGCGCTTCAGCACATAGCCGGTGAGCACGGCGACGCCGATCCCCAGCAGGTAAAGGGCGAACACCACGTTCTGGCCGTTGCCGGGAAAGAAGGTGGCGGCGAACAGGGCATAGACCGGCAGCCGCGCCCCGCAGGACATGAACGGCGTCATGGCGATGGTCGCCTTGCGGTCATTGGCGTCCTCCAGTGTCCGCGCCGCCATCACCGCCGGGACGTTGCAGCCCAGCCCCACCACCAGCGGCACGAAGGCCTTGCCGGGCAGGCCGATGCGCCGCATGAAGCGGTCCATCACCACGGCGGCGCGGGCCATGTAGCCCGATTCCTCGAGGAAGGCGAGGAAACCGTACAGGAACATCACCAGCGGAATGAAGCTGGCGACGGTGCGCGCCCCCCGCCCGGCCCCCTGGATCGGCAGCACCGCCCATTCCGGCCAGCCGTGCGCCTGAAGGAACTCGGCCGGAGCCAGTTCGAGCAGGGCGCCGGAGACGCCGTCGAAGGCGTCGATGAAGCCGCCGCCCAGATGGATGGTCCACAGGAACATCAGGTACATGACGGCGAGGAAGCAGACGACGCCCAGCACCGGATGCAGCACCACACGATCGATCAGGTCGGTATAGGTACGCCGCTGGCCGCGGGTCCGCGTCACCGACCGTCGGGCGGCGCCGGCGGCGACCGCGTGGCGGGCGGCGCCCAGCGCCAGGGAATCGGCGTCGTCCTCCGAGGTATTTTCCAGGGCGCGGATCGCCGACCAGCGCGCGGCGGGGGCGTCGTCGCCAGCCCGCTGGCGCAACAGCGCCATGACGTCGGCGGCATAGGGCGGAAACGGCGGCGGCGGCACCTTCCCGTCCAGCGCGTCGAGCAGCAGGTCCTGAAAGGCCTCCAGCCCCTCGCCGGTGGCCGCCGAGATCGCCACCACCGGACAGCCGAGTTGGGCCGCCAGCGCCTCGATGTCGACGGCGATGCCTTCCTGGCGGGCCTTGTCGATGCGGTTGAGCGCCACGATCACCGGCGTGCCGGCGACGGCGGCGGCGTCGAAGATGGCGCGGCCCTGGCTCTCCAGCACCTGCAAGGTCAGATACAGGCTGCGTTCCAGCGCCCAGGCGTCGACGACGTTGACCACCACCCCGCAGGAATGGCCGGCGAGGTATTCGGCGGTGACCTCCTCGTCGAGCGAGCGGGTGCCGGTCAGCGTGTAGGCGCCGGGCAGATCGACCACCGCCAGCCGGCGGCCCCGATGGTCGAACCCGCCGTGAACACCCTCGACGGTGACGCCGGGCCAATTGCCGACCCACTGATTGTCGCCGGTCAGCGCATTGAACAGGGTGGTCTTGCCGCAATTGGGACGGCCGACCAGGGCGACGGCGGTGGGACACGCCACCATCGGCGATTTGGGCGGGACGACGTGCATATCAGGCGCCGATGGGCGCGACCGTGATGGCTGCCGCCATGTCGGCGCCGATGACCAGACGGGTGCCGTGGGCGGCCAGGATCACCGCGCCCTTGCGCCCCATGCGGCCGGCCACCGTCACCTCGGCGCCGCGCGGCAGCCCCAGTTCGGTGAGCCGACGGACCAGACCCGAGCCGGGAGCCACCGCGGCGATGCGCAGTTCGGACCCGACCGGGGCATCGGCCAGCGACATGGTCGCGGGCGGGCGCTGGAGGGTCTGATCGAGCGGCATCGTCGGCTCCTTATCGAGAATGGTTCTCGACCGCAATGATGCTGCGAGGCGTTCGCAGAGTCAACGTCATTCTCCACAATTCGCCCGAGGCTATTATTTACAGCGACTCGGCGTTGAATGCGTCCTGGTGGCCGCCCACATCATCCTTGGGTTGATCGTCCAAGGAGAACACCATGTTCCGCCGCCTTTCGCTTCCCCTCGCCGCCGCCGGCCTGCTGATGCTGGCCTCCCAACCGCTGCTTGCCGCCGACGCGGCCAAGGAAATCGCCACCGCCGGCGCCCATGCCGGCATGGCCGCCGCCTCGTCCGACCTCAAGATGATCCACGCCCATATGCAGCATGTGTTGAACTGCCTGCAGGGTCCGGGCGGCGCCGATTACGACGCCAACCAGCTCAATCCCTGCAAGGATCAGGGCATGGGCGCCATTCCCGACAGCCAGGGCCACGCCAAGATGCAGTTGGAAGCGGCGGTGCCGCTGGCCAAGGCCGGTCTGGCCGAACCAGACGTCGCCAAGGCCAAGGAACACGCCGCCGCCACCCAGGCGGCGATCGGCAAGGCCGGGATGTAAGCAATCCGGTGGCAGTGCACTTAATTCGTCGAATTTCGGTGAATTTCGGCGACGGTGCTCTGACCCGACGTTTCGCGCCATCCATCCTCCCAATGGTCGTCGGGATGACCGGTGGAATGGGGTGGCAGCCGCTATTTATTGGACACAGATGGACACAGATAAACACCGATGAATGAAAAGCGTTAACAGGCTGCGAAAAGGCTTTCTAACGCCAGTATCGCCACCCCCCTCAAAGGCGGCGGCCATGACGCGTTAGGAACAAGATTCTACCCGCAACCCGTCAATTCTTATCTGTGTTTATCTGTGTCCATCTGTGTTTCCAAAAATTATCTTTGTCCAGCCCCCACCACCCGCCACCGACTTACCTGAGCACCGCGACGGCGTAACGCCGGACCACAGCGGGTCGGCGGAAACAGGCGGAAACAATGGTCAGTCCCTCGTGTCGCGCCTGGGCCACCAGCATGCGGCCAGCAGGTCGTCGGGCAGGGGCGCGTCGAAATCGGCGGCGATGACGATCCGCCCTTTCAGCAGGCCGGGGGCGCGAGGCTTGGCCGGCGGCGGTCCGCTCGACCAACTGCGACAGCTGGGTTTTCGCGTCGTAGCGATTGACGGAAAGCGGCATACCGGCCTCCTGACCAAACTTGACCAAGCATACCGGGGAGCCCCACTTGGTCAATGTTGGTCAAGCCGTCACGGCATTATCCCGGCCACGGAAACGGGGGAAGTGCAACCCGCGATCAGTGCACTGTCGCCGGTTTGGGCGGGCGGCGATGCCGCCCGCCGTTTACCGATCACATGGCGCGGACGTCGACCAGGAAGCGATCGACCTGCTGTTCCAGCTGGTTGGACTGCTCGGACAGCAATTGGGCGGCGCTGAGAACGTCGCTGGAGCCGCGCCCGGTCTCCTCGGCCGCCGAGGTGACGCCCGAGATGTTGGACGCCACCTCGCGGGTGGCGGCGGATTGCTCTTCCACCGCCCCCGAGATCGAAGCGTTGATCTCGCTGACCTGGGTTATCGTCCGCACGATGTCGCGGATGGCGCCGGCGGTGGTCTGGCTGGAATCCTGGATTTCCTTGATCTGCAAGGCGATGTCGCCGGTGGCCTTGGCGGTCTGATTGGCCAGGCCCTTGACCTCGTTGGCGACCACGGCGAAGCCCTTGCCGGCGTCGCCGGCCCGGGCCGCCTCGATGGTGGCGTTCAAGGCCAGCAAATTGGTCTGGCTGGCGATGTCGGTGATCAGCTGCGTCACCTCGCCGATCTTCGAGGCCGCCGCCACAAGGTCGGCGACCAGCTTCTCCGATTTCTGGGCGTCGGAAACCGCCGTGCCGATGACCCGCGAGGCCTCGGTGATCTGGCGGGCGATCTCGGTAACCGAAGCGGCCAATTCCTCGGTCGCCGCCGCCACCGTCGACGATTGCTGATTGCTCTGCTCGGCCGCCGCCGCCAAAGCCTGGGCGGTCGACTGCATTCCCAGCGCCGACTTCGACACCGTTTCGACCAGCGACTTGACGTTGGTCTCGAAATCGGTGGCCAGCGCCAGGTTTTGCGCCTTACGCTTGGATAGATCGGTGGCGAACTTGACCACCTTATAGACCTTGCCGTTGAGATCGCGAACCGGGTTGTAGGAAGCCTCGATCCACGCCTCTTTGCCACCCTTGCCGATGCGCTTGTATTGGGCCGCCTGGTACTCGCCAGCGCGCAGCGCCTCCCAGAAGCGGCGATAGTCGTCGGAATTCTTGTAGGCGGGCTCGACGAACATGCTGTGATGCTTCCCGCGGATTTCTTCCAGGGTGTATCCCAGCAACGTCAGGAAGTTCTGGTTGGCGGTGATCACCGTGCCGTCGAGATTGAACTCGATCACGCCTTGCGAGCGTCCGATGGCCTCGACCTTGCCGAAAAGGTCGGCGTATTCGGCCTTCTTCTCCGACACGTCCGAAGCGAACTTGACCACCTTGTAGGCCTTGCCCGAACCGTCGAGGATCGGGTTGTACGACGCCTCAAGCCAGATTTCCCGACCGCCCTTGCCGATGCGCTTGAACTCGGTCGCCACGAACTGGCCGCGCCGCAGCTTTTCCCAGAACTGGGTGTATTCCGGCGAATCGCGGTAGGCCGGCTCGACGAACATGCTGTGATGCTTGCCCCGGATTTCCTCCAGCGAATAGCCGATGGTGGCCAGGAAGTTCTGGTTGGCGGTGATGATGGTGCCATCCGGCTTGAACTCGATGACCGCCAGCGACCGGTTCAGCGCCGCGACCACCCGTTCCGCATCGTTCGATCCCAGCAGTGCCATGACACGAATCCCATTTGACGTTATCGGTTAAAACGCACCATAGGATACTTTGGTCGTATACACCATCGGATTTACAAGTGTTTTTCAAAAAATTCTAATCGCCACCACAATCCAAATTGATGCGCGCCCCCAAGGATCAAGCCCAAGGCCGCCACGCCGTCGACACATGCAATGAAATTCAGGGACTAAGCGCGATATCCTCACGCGAACCCCTTCGCGCGACCGCCGCATTGCCACCGCATACAGACCACCATGCCGTGTAGCGGAAAATCCCCTTTCCGATTTGCCAACTCGCAATCGCTATTACTTGCGGTTTGTGAAGATGGCACGATATATACCCTTGGTATGTATCGTGGCGCGACGCGGGAATGACGGAAGGAAAATTTGGGTTTTTCCGCAGCCTGCTCGTCCACCGTCGCCGATTTGCCTAGGCGGGCCACACCTCGGCCAGCCGGGGACCGACACGCAGTGGCTGAGCGCGGACGGCCAGGCCGCTACGCTCGTCGGTTTCGATCAGCACCCCGCACAAGGTCGCCGGCCCCTCGGCCGGCGACAGCCGCTCGCCCGGCATCTTGCGGACCAGTTTGAAGATGGCGGCGTCCTTCTTCATGCCGATCACCGAATCGTAATCGCCGCACATGCCGGCGTCGGTCTGGTAGGCGGTGCCGCCGGGCAGAATCTGGGTGTCGGCGGTGGGAATGTGGGAATGACTGCCGACCACCGCGCTGACCCGACCGTCAAGGCTGTGAGCCAGGGCCATCTTCTCGCTCGACGCCTCGGCGTGGACGTCGACCAGGATGGCGTCGAGTTTGCCGCCGCCCAGGCGCACCTTGGCCAGTTCGCGCTCGGCGGCGGCGAACGGACAGTCCAGCGCATCCATGAACAGCCGCCCCATCACCTGCACCACCATCACCCTGCGCCCGCGCGCCGACAGGAAGGTGCCGACGCCCCGACCGGGCGTGCCCGTCGGATAATTGAGCGGCCGCAGCAGGCGGGGATCGCTATCGATGTAGGGGATGATCTCGCGCTGGTCCCAGGAATGGTTGCCAAGCGTCACCACGTCGGCGCCGGCGGCATACAAATCCTCGCAGATCTTGGCGGTGATGCCGAAACCATGGGCGGCGTTCTCGGCGTTGACGATGACGAATTCGACCTTGAGGCGACGGCGGATGTCCGGCAGCTTTTCGACCAGCGCGTCGCGGCCGGAGCGGCCGACCACGTCACCCAGATACAGAATTCTCATGCTCTCTCCATCCCGATCACGCCCTTTTCGGTCGCCACCGCGTCAAGCGGCTGGTCATGCCGGTCATGCGGCACCGCCGCCATCTCCTGGGCGGCGAAGGCCAGCCCCACCGCCGTCACGTGGCCTTGGCTCCGCGCCAATTCCAGCGTGCGGTCGTAATAGCCGCCGCCATAACCGAGGCGGAAACCGGCGCGGTCGAAAGCCAGCAGCGGCAGCAGGAACATCCCCGGCGTTTCCACCGGCGCCCCCTCCCCCGGGTGGCGGGTGCCAAAGGCGCCCTTGACCAGCGGCTGGCCCGGCGCCCAGCGGCGGAAACCCAACGCCCGCCCCGGACCGGCCACCATCGGCAGCGCCAGGGTGAAGCCGAGGGCGGCGAAGCGTTCCAGCAGCGGTCGCGAGTCGATCTCGTCGCCGATCGGCCAATAGCCGGCGATCACCGTGCCGGCGGCCGGGGCGAAAAGCCCGGCCATCGCCGCCAGCCGGACACCGGCGTCCGTCGCCGTCACGGCGGCGGCACGACGCACCCCCACGGCGTGGGAGCGCATCAAGGCCTTCGCGGCGGCAAGGTCGGCGGGATCGGTAAGGTTCATCGCAGTGCGGAGCGGCGCCGCCTCGGCCGTTGGCGTTGCAAGTCCTCCGTGGCCTGCGATTGCAGGTGGGTGGCCATTTGCCGGGACCACGGTCCCGACAGGGACAGCCCCCAAGAGGATCATTATAGCCCCAGGGACATTGGCTGCCTGACGCACCGTGCAGCAGACCGCTCCACGACTATATCTAGGACCGTTCCATCTGCTCCGCAATGGCTTCGATGCGGTGGGCGATCTGTTCGACCCCCCGCGCCAGTCGGCCATCGAGGGCGGCGGCGGCGTCGACCTCGCCGCCGGCGCGGGCCAGAGCGGTCTTGGCCTCGGCCAGTTCGTCGGCGACCATCAGCGCCACCATCACCAGCAGGCGGCCCTCGGGCTGGGTGCCCAGCTGCGACACCAGCCCCTGGGCGCGGTCCTCGAGCTCACGGCCGAGGCCGCGCACCTGTTCGATCTGGTTGTCGTCGCAGGCGACGTCATAGACGCGGCCACCGACGGAAACGCTCACCACCGCCACCGTCATTCCTCCAGCAGCAGACGCAGCCGGTCGATGGCGGCGTCCAGCCGGCCGGCCACCACGCGGGTGGTTTCCTCCAGGCCGGCGTAATCATCGCGGGCGCCACGGAGCTCGCCGGCCAGCAGCAGGTCCCCGGCGGCGACGCGCGTCGCCGCCGCCGCTTCCAGGCGCTCGATGGCGGTACCCAGTCGGCGCATCGCCTGTTCGGTCTGCTGCAGGGCGCTCACTCGGTTCCCCCCGGGGCGTGAATTGCGCCGAGGAAGTTAGGCCCGATGGCAAAGCGAGTCAATGTGGGCCGGGCCGTGCTAGTCTCGGCGGATGTCATCGTCGCCGCTCCGCTTTCGCGTCCACAACCTCGACCACGCCCGTTGCGCGATTGGCGCGGCGCGCGCGGCCGGCCGGCCGGTGGTGCTGGAAAGCCCCGCCGCCGCCGCCGGCTGGCAGGGGATCGGCTGGTGGCGGCGGCTGCGGACGGCGCTGGAGGCCGAATTCGGCCCGGTCGCCCTGGTGCTCGATTGCGCCGACGCCCCCGGCCACGCCTTGGCGGCGCTCCGCGACGGCTGCCGCGCCGTCCGCCTGGCCGCGCCGGCGGCAACGCTCCAGCGGGTGGCGGCCATCGCCCGCGCCTATGGGGCCGCGCTTGAAACGACGCCCGCCCAAGCCATCGACCTGCTCGACGCCGCCGACCCGGCGGCGATCTGCCGGAGGGCGCTTGGCGCCTGATTTTGGCCCGACGGTCTTGCCACCGCCGCCGACCGTGGTGCACTCTGGGGCGCCCCCCTCGAGCCGGGAAGGAACCGAGCCATTCCCAACGAACGCTGCCGCCTCTACTTGATCACGCCCCCCGTCATCGAGGACCCGTTCCGCTGGGTGAAGACTTGGGAGGCCGCGCTTGACGGCGGCGACATCGCCTGCGTGCAGATCCGCCTGAAGAACCTTGACGACGAGGCCCTGGCCCGGGCGATCGAGGTGCTGCGGCCGCCGGCCCAGCGTCGCGGCATCGCCGTCATTCTCAACGACCGCCCCGACCTCGCCTTCGAGACCGGCTGCGACGGCGTCCATATCGGCCAGAGCGACGGCGGCTACCGGGCGGCGCGCCAGGCGGTGGGGGCGGACGCCATCGTCGGCGTCACCTGCCACGATTCCCGCCACCTGGCGATGGAGGCCGGCGAGCAGGGGGCCGATTACGTCGCATTTGGCGCCTTTTACCCCACCGCGACCAAGGACGCCCCCACCCGCGCCGACCCGGAGATTCTCCACTGGTGGCACGAGTTGTTCACCATTCCGGCGGTGGCCATCGGCGGCATCACCCTCGACAACGCCCTGCCGCTGGTCGAGGCCGGCGCCGATTTCCTCGCCGTTTGCGGCGGGGTGTGGAACCATCCCGAGGGACCGGCCGCCGCCGTCACCGCCTTCGAGAAGCTGTTCGCCTCGGCATGAGCGATCTCAAGCGCATCGCCGTATTCTGCGGCTCGTCCTCGGGCGCCCGCCCGCTTTACGCCCAGGCGGCGGCCGAACTCGGCCGACTGCTGGCGGCGCGCCGCCTGGGCCTGGTCTATGGCGGCGGCAACGTCGGCCTGATGGGGGTGCTGGCCGATTCGGTGATCGAGGCCGGCGGCGAGGCCATCGGCGTCATCCCCGAGGCGATGATGAAATGGGAGGTCGGCCATCCCCGCCTGACCCGCCTGCACGTGGTCGCCAGCATGCACGAACGCAAGGCGATGATGGCCGAGCTGGCCGACGCCTTCATCGCCCTGCCCGGCGGCATCGGCACCATGGACGAGACCTTCGAGATCTGGACCTGGGCGCAATTGGGCATCCACGCCAAGCCGTTGGGGTTCCTTGACGTCGGCGGCTTCTACCGGACGCTCCACGACTTCCTCGACCACATGACCGCCGAGGGCTTCCTCAAGCCCCGCCACCGCGCCATGGTGGCGGTCGAGGCCGACGCGGGAACCCTGCTGGACGGCTTCGCCACCTATCGGCCGCCGGAAACGGTGCGGGTGATCGACGGCGGCACGGCTTGACAGCGATCCTGGGCCGGCCCTATAAAGCGGCCTCCCTCAAGGGAACGGGCCGTTCGCGGCCGGGTAGATGGGCGATTAGCTCAGCGGGAGAGCACACCCTTCACACGGGTGGGGTCGTAGGTTCAATCCCTACATCGCCCACCATCTACCACAAATAAAATCAATAAGTTACTTGGAAGACGGTGAACCGGCCGGCGCCCCGAGGGCGACCGGGTCACGGGCCCGCCTGGAACTGGGTGGCGAAGTCACCGCTATAGGTGGTCGAGCCGACATGGCTGAGACGGCTGCTCATGTCGGCCCAGATCTCGCCGCCCATGTCGGTCCACCGCTTACAGAAGGCGAAGTCCTCGCTGAGATAGATGCCGGTAGCGGGATCGATCATGCAGTCGAACAGGGCGTAGCGGTTGGGGCTTTCCGCCAGCCCGATGGTGCTGTGGTCGTGGCGGTATTTGAGTTCCGGATGCTGGGCGCACATGCGTTCGATGACGTGGCGGCGGATCAACAGGAAACCGGTGCCGGCGTAGCGCACCTTGACGAAGCCGTCCGAGGCGACGATGGCCGCCGGGTCTTCGAACTCGACGACGTAATTGAGGGCGGCGGCGGCCGGATCGGGCAGATTGGCCGCCAGCGTCGTCCTTACTTTGTCCCAGTCGAGCCGCTTGACCGGATAGACCGCGGCGGTAACGTCGGCGCCGGTACCGAGCAGGCGGAACACCTGGTCCGGCTCGAAGCCGATGTCGGCGTCGACAAACAGCAGATGGGTGGCCAACGGATCGTCGAGGAAGTTGGCAACCAGAGTGGCCCGCGCCCGAGTGATCAAGGCGTCATCGGGCCGCAGCATGAACCGCACCGACATCGGCAGAATCCGCTGGGCATTGACCGCCTGCTGAAGCTTGAGTAGCGAGGTGGCGAAGATACTGGCGACCTGACCGCCGAAGCACGGCGTGGCCACATGAAGATTGATCCGTTCAGACATATCGAGGCATCCGCTGGAGGCGTGTGGGGCGATCTTCAGGCACGCGGGGTTGAGCAAGTCTTAACCGGCCGCGCCCGGCGCGATGCTGGTTTGCGGCGACCGCGGCTTGCACCCCCCATTCTTTGGTCATATTGTGGGCTGTGGCTCATCCCTTGGCCGCCATTCAATGCAGCGTCCGACGCAGAGTTCCGGCCGGTTTGGCCGGATAGCCCCCCCGGTTCCGAGATTGCTGCCTGTGGCCGCGGCGGCCTTGGCGCTTGTCTTGTGGACCGGCCTCTCAAGCTGGATCGACGGGCTTTATGGCGATTACCGGCTGGCTCGGCTGCACGGACAGACGGCGACCATGGGCGCCTCGGTCGCCGGCGGCCTGGCCAACGCGCTGAACCAGCGACTGGCCCTGGTGCGCGGATTGGCCGCTTTCGTCACCGTTAAACTCGATGACGCGGTCGAACGCGAATTTCCGGCTTTCGCCCAGGCGATCCACGGCACCGTCGATGGCATCCGCAACATCTCGCTCTGCCCCGACTTCATCGTCCGTGAAGTCTATCCCCTCGATCCCGGCAATTTGAAGGTGCTTGGCAACGACATCCTCGCCGACAAGCGGCCGGGTTTCGCCGACGCGGTCAGACGCGCCATGGAGCGGCGCGGCCTGGCGGTGCACGAACCCGTCACCCTGATCCAGGGCGGGCTTGGGCTGATCGCTCGCCACGCCATCTATCGAAACGACAAGCCCTGGGGCGCCGTCGGCATGGTGTTCACCATCGAGCCGCTGATGACCGCTTTCGCCTCGGGCCTGGACGAGTATCAGTGGGGGGTGCGCAGCGCCGCCGGCACGCTGGTCGGCGGCGACGCAAGTGTGTTCGAACAGCAGCCGGAAGTCGCCCAAGTCCAGTTGCCGGAAGGCCATTGGGACGTCGGCCTGGTTCCCCGGGGAGGCTGGCGGCTGGCGGCGACGGAAGGCCCGGAAACGGCGGTGGTCCGGATTGGACTTGGTCTTGCCGGGATATTAATCGCCGTGGCGATTTGGGAGAGCTTGCGCCGCCGGGCGCGGCTGAAGGACCTGGTCGAAGAGCGCACCCGCGAATTGTCGGCCGCCAATGCCGAGCTTGCCCGCTTCGCCTACGCCGTCGCCCACGATCTGCAGGAACCGTTGCGTACCATCGCCAGCTTCTCTCAACTGGTGGAACGCGATTGCGCGGCGAAATTGGACGAACGGCCCCATCAATGGCTGCTGGCGGTGATCGCCGCCGCCAAGCGCATGAAAGACCTGCTGGCCGATACCCAGCTTTATCTGGCCGAGCATGAATTGCCGCTGCCGACCCGGCCGATCGCGGCGGACGAATGCCTGGAGGCGGCGCGGGAACGGGTCGCGGGCCAAATCGCCGATGTCGGCGCCGATATCGAGGCGGCCCCCTTGCCGATGGTGATGGCCGACCGCCATCGACTGACCGAAGTGCTGGTGGTCCTGCTGTCGAACGCGATCGAATACCGCGCCCCGGAGCGTACGCCGTCGATCCGTGTTTCGGCGCGTTCGGAAGGCGGCATGGTCGCCATCGACGTGGCGGACAACGGCATCGGCATCGACGAAGCCTATTTCGACCGTATCTTCATGGTGTTCCAGCGCCTGCACAGTCGGGCGGAGCATCCCGGTACCGGCATGGGCCTGGCCATCGCCGCCAAGATGGTCGAACGTCTGGGTGGACGCCTCACCGTGCGCTCCGCGCCCGGCAAGGGCTCGACCTTCACCGCCCTGTTACCCGCCGCGAAGGAATAGACATCGTGCAGAGCAACCGCTTCCCACGCCGAATTCTTCTGGTCGAAGACGATTCCGCCGACGCCGATCTGGCCCGGTGCGCCCTTGCCGAAACGGGGATTTCGACCACGGTCGACCGAGTCGCCGACGGCGTCGGCTGCATGAACCACCTGAACGAGGCGCTGGCCGGCGCCCACCCGCTGCCCCGGCTGATCTTTCTCGATCTCAACATGCCGCGCATGGATGGCCGCGAGGTATTGCGCCGAATTCGCGCCACCCACCACTTCAATCGCGTTCCCATCGTCGTGCTGACGACCTCGACGGCGTTGAAGGACATCGACGTCAGCTACGATCTCGGCGCCAACAGCTTTATCAGCAAGCCCCTCGATTTCGACGCGTTCGTCGGCAAGATGCGGGCCGTCCTGACCTACTGGTTCGAAATCGCCAGCCTGCCCGATCCGATCTAAGAAATAGGGGGAAATGTCGGTGACGGCGCTTTTCCTATTAACAAACCGGCGCGAGACGGGCAAAAATCCGGGCACGGAATCTTCCGGCAACCAACGGGACGAGGCACGAGAAGATGGCGCTTTGTCTGGTGGTCGAGGACATGCCGGTCACCCGGAAGATTTACGAACGGATGCTGACCAAACTGGGGTTCGACGTCGTTCAGGCGCCCGACTGCGCCACCGCTCTGGCCATTTGCGCGGAAACCATGCCGGACGTCGCCCTGGTCGACTGGAACCTGCCCGACCGGGACGGCATCCACTTTGTCGCCGAGTTGCGCAAGCTGGAGGGCGGCGACCGCCCCAAAGTGCTGATGGCCACGGTCGAAAACTCGATCAAGCATATCCAAAGGGCCATCGAGGCGGGGGCCGACGAATACGTGATGAAGGCGTTCACGCAGGAAATCCTAGCCGACAAGCTGAGGATCGTCGGCGCCATCGGCTGATTTCACCACCGCTCCATCCGCGGGCGATTGAAAAATGAGGCTATTCAAGACGGCAACGCACGGCGGCATCCTCTCCTTGTGGGGGGCGCTTGGCCTGTTCGCCTTCTATTTCGGCTTCCACCTCGCGAGGGAAAAGGCCGATGTCGAGGCGCAGACCCGCCATCTGGCGCTATCCTATGTCCGCCTGGTCGAAGAACAGGCCAGCGCCACGTTCTCGCGCACCGCGCTGCTGCTCGGCGAGGCGAGCGGCCGCATCTCGACCGCCGATCTGGATTCGGGAAAGGAAATGCCCGACCGACGCCGGGCCCAGATCGAACACGATCTCCTTGGTATGCAGGCCAAATCGCCGGGAATCGTCTCGATGGTGGTCTGTGACCGCGACGGCGACGTCGTCGCCAATACCGTCGGGGCGCGCCCAGGCGGCAGCATCGCCGACAGCGAATACTTTCAACGCCTGAAGGCCTCGACGAACGACGCGCCGGTGGTCTCGGGACTGATCCGCGAGCGGTTGTCCGGCAAGATGGGCGTCCAGGTGGCGCGCCGGCTGGTCGGGCCGGACGGCGGTTTCGCCGGGGCGATCGTCGCCAATCTGGGCATGTCCGAGTACTTCACCCCGTTCTACACCCAGTTGATGACCTCGCCGGGAATGCTGATTTCGTTGTGGGACAATCAGCGCCGCATCCTGGTCCGCCATCCGTTTCTGGAGGATCGCATCGGCAAGGTGATTCCGCTGTCCGAGGTCGAGGACCAACTGGCGTCGAGAGCGCGGGAGGGCACCTATCAGCGGCCCTCGCCACTGGACGGCATTCGCCGGATCATGGCCTTCCGCCGCCTCGCCGACTATCCGATCCACGCCTCCGTCGGCTTCCCCGAGGAGGAGTACCTCCAGCCCTGGCGCGAGGCGCGCAACCGCGCCGGTGCCGCGCTGGCCTTCCTGATGCTGGTGGCGACGGCGATGACCGTGGTGCTGTTGCGTCAGGCCCGATTAAGCGAGGACCTTCAAGCCAGCCGCGAGAAGGCGCGGGTCGAGGTGCTGCGGCGTAAGGACGCCGAGGTATTGGATGCCGCCAACGCCACGCTGCGGGCGGTCCTCGACAATTCGCCGATCAGCATCGCCGTCGTGGGGCCGGATCGCCGCTACATGTTCGGCAACAAGTTCTTCTGCGAGGCTTATGGCCTGACGCCCGCCGAACTGGTCGGCCGCTCACCCCGGATGATCTTCTGCTCGGACGAGGATTTCGAGACGCAGAGCGCCGCCGCCCACCCGATCATCGCCGCGGGCGGTACCTATGATTGCGAACAGAAGCTGGCCCGGCGCGACGGCGGAACCTTCAGTGCCCGCGTCATCGGCCGGCGCGTCAACCCGGCCAACCCAGCGCTGGGAACGGTCTGGGTGGTCAATGATCTGACCGACAGCAAGCAGGCCGAAGCCAACCGGGTCAAATCGGAATTCCTGGCGATGATGAGCCATGAGATGCGCACGCCGCTCAATGGCATCATCGGCCTGATCTCGGCCGTCTCCGGCCAACCCGAGGCGGCGGCGATGGCGGAAACCCACGCCATGATCCTCGATTCCGCCAACGTGCTGCTCGCCATCATTGGCGACATTCTCGATTTCGCCCTGCTTGAGCGGGGCGAGTTCCATATCACCGAGAACGAATTCGACCTGTTAAGCCTGATCGGCAGCGTTGAAGCCCCCCTACGCGACAAGGCCTTGGCCAAGGGGATCAAACTGGCGATCAGCGTTGCCGACGACCTTCCCCGCCGATTGCGCGGCGATGGCGTCCGCCTGGGCCAGATCCTCGCCAACCTGCTGGGAAACGCGGTCAAATTCACCGATCGCGGCGGGGTCGAATTGGCGGTGACGACAGCTCCGGCCGCCGATGGACGGATAACCCTGATCGCCGTGGTCGAGGATACCGGCATCGGCATCCCGGCCGAGGCCTTCACCCGCCTGTTTCAGCCATTCACCCAGGCGGATTCCTCGATTTCCCGGCGGTTCGGCGGCTCGGGGCTGGGCTTGGCGATCAGCCGCCGTCTGGCCGAGCGGATGGGCGGCGAACTCAAAGGCGAAAGCGCTCCGGGGAAAGGCAGCCGCTTCACCGTCACCCTGCCTTTCCGCCCAGCGGCGCCGGCCGAACCGAGGCCCGAGCGTCAGCCGCCGGCCTCGCCCGAAGGGCGCGCGCTCAATGTCCTGGTGGTCGAGGACAACCCGACCAGCCGAACCGTCGCCGAGAAGATCGTGACGCGGCTGGGACATCGGACCACCTCCGTCGGCGATGGCGCCGCGGCGGTCGAGGCGGTGCGCGACGGCGCCTTCGATTTGGTGCTGATGGATGTGCGGATGCCGCGCATGGACGGATTGACCGCCACCCGGGCGATTCGTGAATTGCCCGGGCCACAAGGCCGGATCGCCATTATCGGCGTCACCGCCGACGCGTTCCCACAGGACGTCGCCAATTGCCGGGCGGCCGGCATGGATCGCCACGTCTGCAAGCCCGTCACCCTCGCCAGTCTGGCCACCGCCATTGCCGAGGCGTTGACCGAACCGACGGTTCCGGTCGCCTGAGGCGCCGGGCTACTTCACCAGATGCGGAGTAGCCCCCAGCTTGCCCGAGGCGTGCCATACCACCAGCTTGGCCAGGGCGTAACTGGTGGCGGCGAAATCGACGGCCACCGCCTTGGCATCGACGCGGATCACCGAGCCGGAAACCCTGACGCCGCGATTGAGATCCAGCTTTTCGCCGGCCCTGGGAAATAGTGTCAGACTAAGCGGACCGAGCAGCGGCTCGAAGGTTCGGGCCAGCTTGACGCCGCCGATCGACACGTCGAGAACCTCGACCAACTGGGTGCCGATCCGGGCCATCAACTGGTTTCCGGGAACGCGGGGATATCCCCTGCGGTCGTCCTTGGTCAGGATCGAATTGTTCATCGGCGGCACCATCCCTTAAGCGTTGAAGGATGGTGAACCTTTCGAGACGACCCCGCAGTCCCCATCCGGGGAGGCCGAGGACAAACATTCCCGGTCGGATAAGGTCGAGGCGCCCCGTCCTAATCGACCGGCAATCCGGCGAAACGGGCCAGCAGTCGGCGCCAGCCGCGCAAGGACATGGCCTTGCGACCGATTTCGGCCGCCGTCAGCGGCGGCTCGGCGCCCTTGGCGTATTCGGAGCTCGGCCGCCTGCGATAAGGCGGCACCACCACCAGGCGGTCGCCCTCGTGACGGGGATAGGGATGGCCCTCGACGGGCGTTTCCATTCTACTTTGAGGCATGGCGATTCGCGGCAAACGTGGTTGGTGATGACCCGATAAGCACAAGTTACTCCAATACGGAAAAAGCTCAAGTGACGGAGTCGCGAACGGGCTTGCCCGGCCACCGCCATCTGCTAGCCTTGTCGAGGTGTCCGAACTGGGAAGGTTCAGGTGCGGCAGATCATGGACGACCGGCGGCGCGTGGTGCGCCATACCACCACCGCCGTGCTGCGGCGGGTGATCTACGACGCGCTGACCTTGGCGGCGCGGGAAGGGCTGAACGAAGCGGGCCGAACCGACCGCGCCGTCGCCGCGGTGCTGGCGGTGGAACCCGAGGTGACGACCCAGGTCGCCCGCGTCATCGTCGAACGGCTACGGCCGAATTGACCGGCCGTCAGGCCGACGCCTGTTTCAACGCCGCCAGACGCTCCAGCAACCCTTTGCGCAGCCGCGCCGACAACGGCCGCTGGCCGGCCTCGGCCAATTGGCGGACCGGCACCGCGCACAGATGCAGCGCATGGGTCAGCGCCGCGTCCAGGGCGCGCCCCGGCACCAGCCCGGCCTCGCGGATGATATCGGCCACCAATTCGCGATGCGCCTCGAAACTGACGTCTTCCAGCTTGCAGGCCTGGTTGACGTAATCCTCGACGTTGGTGACGTCGGCATGGACGATCTTGAAGGCGATCCTGGCCCCGGCGGCCTCGAAGATCTGCTTCAGCCGGGGACCGATGGTGCGCGGATCGGCGGTCAGCACCTTGGCGCCGCGCAGATCGTGGTTGAGCCGCTTGGCGATCTCCGCCACCGGCTTGCCCGACATCATCAGGTCGGCGCGCGGAAAGGGGCCGTCATCGGCCACGGTCCAGCCATCGGCGGGCCGCACGAAGGCCGAGTAGCCGCGACCGAGATCGTGAGCGACCCAACCAACCTCGGCGGGATGAGGCCCCGTGGCCATCACCTCCAAAAAAACCACATCCCCCATGACAGCCTCGACCGCTATCCCCCCCGTGCCCGTTACCATCCTGCACCCGGGCGGGCCGGCCGCCAAGCCGGAAGCGTTATTCGCCACCGATATCGTAACGGATTTCCACCACTTCGATCTCTTCCGGCCCCGAAGGGGTGCGCACCCGCACGGTGTCGCCCTCGGCCGCCTTGAGCAAGGCGCGGGCGACCGGCGAGATCCAGCTGACCAGGCCGTTATCCATATCGGCCTCGTCGATGCCGACGATGGTCACCGTCCGCTCGCCGCCATCGGCACCGACGAAGGTGACGGTGGCGCCGAAAAACACCTGATCGCGGCGGGTCTGGCGGGCGGGATCGACCACCTCGGCGTGTTCGATCCGCTTGGTGAGGAAGCGAATGCGGCGGTCGATCTCGCGCAGCCGCTTCTTGCCGTAGATGTAGTCACCGTTTTCCGAGCGATCGCCATTGCCGGCGGCCCACGACACCACCTCGACCACCTTGGGCCGCTCGACGCGGGTCAATTGGCGCAATTCCTCCTGCAACCGGAGGAACCCCTGGGGCCGGATGTAATTCTTGGTGCCCGTGGGCGGGGAAACACCCTCGTCGCCCTCGTCGTCGGTCGCGGTACCCGTCATGGCGCCTTCCGTCAATAATGCGGCGGGGGTTTGTCGTCCTGGGGCGACGGCGACCAGCCGGCCTCGAGTTCACCGAGGCGCTGACGCAGGCGGCGAACTTCGGCATTCAGCCGGTCGATGGTGTGGGCTTGGCCGGCCAGCACGTCGGAAACCTCCTCGGCCAGCCGCTCCTGGTGGGCCAGGCGGCTTTCGAGCGCGACCAGGCGCTGGTCGTCGATACGATCGTCCACGGACGGACTCCCTCTCATTCGGCCGGCAGAGTGCATCGGTCTTGACGCCGGCGCAAGCCAGCCGCCCCGAAGGACGCGTATCGGTCTGTTGGTCGACCGACCGCGATGGGGTATCGTGGGCACAACACCAACGACGAAGACGCTCATGTCGGAATCCTCGCCCGGCCGCCCCCGCTTCCTCCGCCAGTTCGTTCGCATGGTGGCGACCTATTGGCCGATCGAGGAGCAATGGAAGGCGGGCGGGCTGATCGCCCTGCTGGTGGCGTTGACCCTGGGCCAGATCGCGCTTCAGGTTCGCATCAACACCTGGAGCGCCAATCTGTTCGACGCCCTCGAACAGCATTCGACCGACAAATTCCTGGTCCAGATCGGCGTATTGGCGGCGATTCTGGCGGCCGGCATGGCGATCACCGGCGCCCACCTGACGATCAAGCGCAAGATCGTTCTCGACTGGCGGCGTCGGCTGAGCCGGCAGATGCTGGGCGATTGGATGGAGGCCGGCCACCAATTTCTCGTCACCCACCTGCCGGGCGAGCACGACAATCCCGACGGCCGCATCGCCGAGGACATCCGCAACACCACCGAGGTGGCGCTGGAACTCGGCCACTCCCTGTTCTACTCACTGGTGTTGCTGGGCAGTTTCGTCAAGATTCTGTGGGATTTGTCCGGCCCGTTGAGTCTGGCCATCGGCGGTGCCGAAGTGGCGATCCCCGGTCACATGGTCTGGGCGGCGCTGGCCTATTCGTCGATGGCGACGACGCTGGCCCTGCTGGTGGGCTGGCCCCTGATCAAGGCGGCCAATCAGCGTCAGGCGGCCGAGGCCAACTTCCGTTTCGGCCTGGTGCGCGGCCGCGAGAACGCCGAGGCCATCGCCCTGGTCCACGGCGAGGCCGACGAGCGACGCCGCATGCTGCTGTCGTTCGCTGGCGTCCAGGCCGCCTGGACCGGCCAGACAATGGCGCTGGCGCGCCTGATGATATTCTCGTCCGGCTATTCGATTCTTTCGACCGGCTTCCCCATCCTGATCTCGGCGCCACGCTACATCGCCGGCGCCATCACGCTCGGCATACTGATGCAGACCGCCCAGGCCTTCCAGCAATGCGCCGCCGCCCTGTCCTGGCCGGTCGACAACCTGCAACGCTTCGCCGAATGGCGGGCCTCGGTCGATCGTGTCCTGGCCCTGGCCGATGCCCTCGACACGCTGAAGACCGGCACCATTCGCTGTGTCGGCTGCGAAATCGAATTGACCGATTCGGAACGGCCGGCGCTGACCTTCGACGCCCTCGACATCGCCACCCCGGCCGGCCAGGTGGTGGTCGAGAAATTCTCGGCCGAAATCGATCAGGGCGAACGGGTGCTGATCGCCGGCGACCCCACCGCCGCCATCAAGCTGTTCAAGGCGGTCGCCGGCCTGTGGCCGTGGGGAGCCGGCCGCATCGGGCTGCCGGCCGACGCCTCGATCTTCTTCATGCCCGAGCGCCCCTACCTGCCGATCGAACCCTTGCGGGCGGTGCTGGCCTATCCGTCGCCACCGGATACCTTTGACAACATCGCACTCCGGGGCATGCTCGACCGCGTCGGCCTCTACCGGCTGATGGGGCGGCTCGACGCCACCGAGAATTGGGAAAACACGCTGCCGCTGGCCGAACAGCAATTGCTTGGTTTCGCCCGGATGCTGCTGCACCGGCCCAACTGGATTTTCATCGAGGAGGCGACCGACGCGCTCAGCGCCGACCGCGAATTGGAGATGATGCAGTTGGTCTTCACCGAATTGCCGGCCGCCACCGTGCTGACCATCGGCCATCACCCGGCGCTGGCGGCGCTGCACCAGCGCACGCTGGCGCCGCGCGACCGCCGGGCCGAGCCGCGCCTGCAGCATGGGCGGCGGCGGGATCCGCGCACGCCCCTGGCTTAGACGGGTATTTTGCCGGTCCGGATCAGTTCGCCGTACCAGCGCGACGATTGCTTGGGGATGCGCTTCTGGCCATCCTTGAAGTCGATGTAGATGATGCCGAAGCGGTTGGTGTAGCCCGCCCCCCATTCGAAATTGTCCAACAGCGACCAGACGAAGTAGCCGCGCACGTCGGCCCCCTCGGCGGCCGCCTCGCACATCTTGCCGATATAGGATTTGAGATACGAGATGCGGGCGGTGTCGATCACCCGGCCCTGGTCGTCCGGCTTCTCGTCGTTGACGTTGGTGCCGTTCTCGGTGACGTAGATCGGCAGCTTGTAGCGGCGGTGGAGCAGCAGCAATTCGTCCTTGAAGGCATCCGGATAGACGGTCCAGCCCAATTCCGGATGGGGAGCGTCCTTCGGCCCCTCGCCCCAGGCGAACTTCATCTGGGCGGCATCGTCCCACTTGGCCCAGATCGGGCCGTAATGGTTCAGGCCGAACCAGTCCATCGGCCGGCAAATCCGGGCCAAGTCGCCCGCTTGCATATAGGGCTCGAAATCATCGGCGACGATCGCCGGGTAATGGCCGAGATTCTGCGGATCGGGGAAGACCCCGTTCCAATGGGCGTCCAGCAGCGCCGCCGCCCGTCGGTCGGCGTCGGTGTCTTTTTCCGGATAAACGATCTGGCGATTGTGAACCGCGCCGAGCGAGCAGCCGGGCACGGTGGCGCGCAGCACGTCGATGGCGGCACCGTGGCTGAGGTTCAGATGGTGGGCGGCCCGCAGATAGGCGGCCCGATCCTGAAGCGCGGGCGCGCACCAGGTCATGGCGTAGCCGAACAGAGTCGAGACATTGGGTTCGTTGAAGGTGGCGAAGTGCTTGACCCGGTCGCCAAAACGCCGGCCGATCAGCGCGGCGTAGTCGGCGAACCAGCCGGCGACGTCGCGATTGGTCCAGCCGCCGAGATCATCGAGCGCCTGCGGCAGGTCCCAGTGGTACAGGCACAGCCAGGGCTGGATGCCGGCGGCAAGCACCGCGTCGATCAGCCGGTCGTAGAAATCCAGGCCCTTGTCGTTGACGCGCCCGCGCCCCCGGGGCAGCACGCGCGGCCACGAGACCGAGAAGCGATAGGCCTGGATGCCGATGTCCTTCATCAGCCCGACATCCTCGGGCCAGCGATGGTAATGGTCGCAGGCGACGTCGCCGTTCTCGCCGGTCCAGACACGGCCCTGAATGCGGCAATGGGTGTCCCAGATGCTGGCGCCCCGCCCGTCCTCGGCCGCCGCCCCCTCGATCTGGTAGGCGGAGGTCGACGCCCCCCACAGGAAATCCGGCCGCAATCCCATCGAGTTCTTCATGCCGCCCCCGATCAACTCGTCGGGACCAGCGTACTCGCCGCAAAATTTTCGTCAACGCCGCCGGACTCTATTCCTCGGAATCCCCCAAGGCCTTGGCGAGTTCCAGCACCCGCTTGCGCACTTGGGGATCGGTGATCCGATAATAGGCGCTGACCAGCCCAAGGGTTTCGCGCTGGCCCACGGGTTCCGGCGCGACGATCGGCGGCGCTTCCGCCAGCCCGGCATTCGCCATCCGACTGGGCGCCTGCGCCCGAACGTCGTCCGACATGTCTTCGAAAAAGAAGGCCACCGGCACGTCGAGAACCCTCGACAGGTCGTAAAGGCGGGAGGCGCCGATGCGGTTGGTGCCGCGTTCGTATTTCTGCACCTGCTGAAAGGTCAGCCCCAATGCCTGCCCCAGCCGCTCCTGGCTGATGCCGAGCATCGCCCGGCGCATACGAACCCGCCCGCCGACATAAAGGTCGACGGGGTTGGGCGCTCCGGAAGGCGTGCGACCTCGGCTGGAACGCGCTCCACGATTTTTAATTGTCTCTTTTATATCACCCATAATGTTCCCTAGCCATGTCGATACCGCTCACCCGGTATTTCACATGCCTTCTCACAAAAAAACAACCTCATGTTGTGACTGCGCCATCACTTTTCAAGACCGCCGCCAGGGCGTGGCGCCCCATGGCATGCGCGCCGACTACCGACTTGGGTAGGATCGTCATCGCGTCGGCGGGCCCGTTCTTTAAGCGACCATCGCCGCCGCCAACGGCGCGCCCACGCCGAATCTTGCCAAAAACTATGCGAACAAAGGTGCCAAGCCCCCACAAGTTAGCGGCGACGGCGGCAACGGTGAATTTTTCTTTCCTTCTGTAAATGCCGTGCAGGCCAACCTTGCTCTTGGCCGCGAGGAACGGGTATCGTGGCCCACCCTAAGGAATAGGCCGAGGACAACACACGGCCGTTCCAAGGGCAGGGACAACCCCAGCGACGAATGGGAAGGGACATGACCAAGAGGGATCTGATCACGGTCGACGGCAACGAGGCCTGTACCTCCGTAGCTTACCGCGTCAGCGAGGTGGCGGCGATCTATCCGATCACGCCGTCTTCGACGATGGGTGAGTTGGCCGACCAATGGTCCTCCGAGGGCCGCAAGAACATCTGGGGCATGGTCCCGCAGGTCACCGAGATGGAGCATGAGGGCGGCGCCGCAGGCGCGGTCCACGGCGCTCTCCAGGCCGGCGCGCTGGCGACGACGTTCACGGCGTCGCAGGGCCTGCTGCTGATGATCCCCAACATGTACAAGATCGCCGGCGAGCTGACGAGCCTCGCCATGCACGTCTCGGCGCGCGCCCTGGCCACCCACGGCCTGTCGATCTTCGGCGACCAGGCGGACGTCATGGCCTGCCGGCAGACCGGCTTCGCCTTCCTGGTGTCCAATTCGGTGCAGGAAGCCCACGACATGGCCGCCGTGGCCCATGCCGCGACGCTGAAGGCGCGGGTGCCGTTCGTGCACTTCTTCGACGGGTTCCGCACTTCGCACGAAGTGGCGAAGATCGAGGAACTGTCCGACGCCGATCTGCGCCATCTGATCGACGAGGAGGCCGTCAAGGCCCACCGCGCCCGGTCCATCAGCCCCGACCATCCGGTGCTGCGCGGTACCTCGCAGAATCCGGACACCTATTTCCAGATGCAGGAAGCGCGGAACAATTTCTACACCGCCTGCCCCGGCATCGTGCAGCAGGAGATGGACAAGTTCGCGTCCATCACCGGCCGCAAGTACCACCTGTTCGACTACCATGGCCACCCCGAGGCCGACCGCGTCATCATCCTGATGGGCTCGGGCGCCGACACGGTGCACGAGACCATCGACCACCTGAACGCCCAGGGCGCCAAGCTCGGCGTGCTGAAGGTCCGCCTGTTCCGCCCGTTCTCGGTCGACGCCTTCATCTCGGCGCTGCCGACCACGGTCCGCGCCATCGCCGTGCTCGACCGCACCAAGGAACTGGGTTCGGTCGGCGAGCCGCTCTACCTCGACATCGTCACGGCGCTGTCCGAGGCCAAGGCGTCGGGCCTCAAGCCCGCCGCCATCGACCCGGTGGTGATCGGCGGCCGCTACGGCCTGGGCTCGAAGGAATTCACCCCGGCCATGGTCAAGGCGGTCTATGACGAGCTCGCCAAGGCGAAGCCGCTCAACCATTTCAGCGTCGGCATCCTCGATGACGTCAGCCACCTGTCGCTGAAGTTCGACGAGAAGTTCAGCATCCCCGCCCCCAAGGTGAAGAGCGCCGTGTTCTTCGGCCTGGGCGCCGACGGCACGGTGGGCGCCAACAAGAACTCGATCAAGATCATCGCCGAGTACGCCGGGTTCCAGGGCCAGGGCTACTTCGTCTACGATTCGAAGAAGTCCGGCGCGCTGACCATCTCGCATCTGCGCTTTTCGCCCGACACCATCCGCTCGGCCTATCTGGTCGACGAGGCCGATTTCCTCGCCTGCCATCACTTCGTCTTCCTCGACAAGGTCGACGTGGTGAAGTACGCGCGCCCCGGCGCCACCTTCCTGCTGAACTCCCCCTACGGCAAGGACGAGATCTTCGACCACATGCCGCGCGACGTCCAGGAGGAGATCATCGAGAAGAAGCTCGAGGTCTACACCATCGACGCCCGCAAGGTGGCGTTGGCGTCGGGCATGGGCTCGCGCATCAACACCATCATGCAGACCTGCTTCTTCGCGCTGTCCGGCGTGCTGCCCAAGGACGAGGCGATCAGCCACATCAAGAAGTCGATCGAAAAGACCTACGGCCGCAAGTCCGAAAAGATCGTGCTGAAGAACTACGCGGCGGTCGACATGACGCTGGCCCACCTGGAAAAGGTGACCTTGCCGGCCAAGGCCACCGCCACCCGCGTTCGTCCGCCGATCGTCCCGGTCGACGCCCCCGACTTCGTTCAGCGGGTCACCGCCCTGATGCTGGCCAACAAGGGCGACCTGTTGCCGGTTTCCGCCTTCCCGGTCGACGGCACCTGGCCGACCGGCACCGCCCAGTACGAGAAGCGGAACATCGCCGCCGAGATCCCGGTGTGGGAAAAGGATCTGTGCATCCAGTGCAACAAGTGCGCGCTGGTCTGCCCGCATGCCGCCATTCGCGCCAAGACCGCCGATCCGGCGCTGCTGGCCAAGGCGCCGTCGAACTTCCAGCACACGCCTTACAAGGGGGCCGAGTTCAAGGGCGCCGAATACATCATCCAGGTGGCGCCCGAGGATTGCACCGGGTGCACGCTGTGCGCCAAGGTCTGCCCCGGCAAGGACAAGAAGGACCCGTCCAGGGTGGCTCTCCGCATGGAGGACAAGCTGCCGATCCTTGATGCCGAGGTGGCCAACTGGGCCTTCTTCCGCGCCCTGCCCGAAGTCGATCGCGCCCTGTTGCCCAAGATAACGGCCAAGACCTCGCAGTTCCTGCAGCCGTTGATCGAATTCTCGGGCGCCTGCGTCGGCTGCGGCGAAACGCCTTACCTCAAGCTGCTGACCCAGCTTTATGGCGACCGCATGATGGTGGCCAACGCTACCGGCTGCTCGTCGATCTTCGGCGGCAACCTGCCGACCACCCCCTACGCCGTCGGTCCCGACGGTCGTGGACCGGCGTGGAACAACTCGCTGTTCGAGGACAACGCCGAGTTCGGCCTGGGCTATCGTCTTGGCGTCGATTGGCACAAGGCGCAGGCGCGCCACCTGCTGGTCCACAGCAAGCTGCCCGAAAAGCTGGTCAACGAGTTGCTGCACAGCCCGCAGGACGACGACGCCCAAATCGCCGTCCAGCGTGCCCGCATCTTGGAAGCCAAGAAGCTGCTGGCCGGCAACCATAGCGCCGAGGCGCGCCGCCTCGAACAGATCATCGACTATCTGGTCGAAAAGGTGATCTGGATCGTCGGCGGCGACGGCTGGGCCTACGATATCGGCTATGGCGGTCTCGACCACGTCTTCGCCTCGGGCAAGAACGTCAACATCCTGGTGCTGGATACCGAGGTCTACTCGAACACCGGCGGCCAGCAGTCGAAGTCGACCCCGATCGCGGCGACCGCCAAGTTCGCCAACGCCGGCAAGACCCTGCCCAAGAAGGATCTGGGCCTGATGGCGATGGCCTACGGGGACGTTTACGTCGCCAACATCGCCTTCGGGGCCAAGGACATCCAGACCGTCCGCGCCGTCCAGGACGCGGTCGCCTATCCGGGCGTGTCGCTGATCATCGCCTACGCCCACTGCATCGCCCACGGCTACGACCTGGCCGCCGGTCTCGATCAGCAGGCGTTGGCGGTGCAGACCGGCTACTGGCCGCTCTATCGCTGGGACCCGCGCAAGCTGGGCACCAACGAAAGCCCGCTGTCGATCGACAGCAAGGAGCCGGCGAAGGACGACCTCTACGAGTTCATGAAGCAGGAAGCCCGCTTCACCATCGTCGAGCGTTCCAACCCCGAGCACTTCAAGCAAATGGTCGAGCAGTCGGAGAGTCTGATCCGCCGCCGCTTCGCCAACCTGCGCCGCATGGCCGGCGAACCCTCCCCGGCCGCCGAGTAATCGGCCAAGCCGGATTGAACGGAAGACGGGGGACCTTCGGGTCCCCCGTTTTTTGTTGGCT
>Ga0265327_10000398_pt1 | contig 81338 bp, 79 predicted proteins | sample 41621metaG_FD_202089 | JGI IMG/M metagenome (GOLD analysis project Ga0265327, IMG submission 202089) | Rhizosphere microbial communities from Carex aquatilis grown in University of Washington, Seatle, WA, United States - 4-16-21 metaG | ecosystem: Host-associated > Plants > Roots > Rhizosphere...
CCCGCCTGACGGTGGTCGAAGCCTTCGGATCGAAGGTGGCGAAATCATCGGCCTCGGGTGGCGCTTTCAATCGGCCTGGAGTGGCGGCTTCGACCGGCCTCCGGTGGCGATTTCATCGGCCCCGGCACTCCAGCGTCCCCCAGGCTCTGCGGGGCCGCGATGGCTTGCGGAGGCGTGGTCGGGGCGCTGGCCGCTCCGGTGTAGCTTTGGGCCACCGATAGCAGGGTCTTGAGAGCGAGAACGGTCAACGGGTCGGGCATATGGTCCCCCTATGGTTGACCACAGGGTATGGCACCTCTTGGACGCAGGCAACATTCACAACAATCGGCGCGTGTGGCCCTCTTGCGTCTAAACGATTCCGCGCTAGCCTTTCCATGGATGGGCGAAACGAAGGAGGATACCTTGATAGAATTTTTCAAAAGTCTCCACTTCCCGGTCACGATGATTCTGATTGCCAGCCTTGGTCTGTTAGCCAAGCATGTTGATGATCTATCCTACGATGTCGCCAAGTTTTACATGGACACCGCAATCGTCCTTGCGATGCAGGGCGGGGAAAACCCTCCGAAGCCTGTGGTGGATCAAATCGAGAAGCTTAAGGACAGCGCCAAGCGTCTTTGCCTGCGGAGCTTCATTTCCACTGCCATGATTCCAGGTCCGGCGGGACGTTGCTCCAACCTGATCAAGAGCGGGCCGAAAGAGGGCGAACCCGCAAAGTGAAATGGGCAGCCCCCGTGAGGCCGTTCGCGGGGGCGTTCCCCCCCACAAAGCAGCCCCACCGGCCTTCACCAGCGGGACTGCTTTGTGGGGGGGGCGGCCTCGGGACTGCCCCCTTGGCCGGCGAATTCGTATGGCAAATCCTCCCTCATGGTGGTGCAATCGCTGGGGGAGGGCGGTCGACCATGCAGGGTCTAATCATTGGAATTGTCGGCTTGTGCGCCGGGGCGGTCCTGGGGGTCATCGGCGCCGCGTTGGCGATGGCGGGCGCCAGCCACCCTCTCCCCGACAGCCGCTGGCTTTCACCGGACGTTGTTGGCCCATTCCTTGGTAGCTTCCTCGCCGCCATTGTGGGGGTCGCCGGTGCGGGGTGGGTCCACTTTTCCTCGATCCGCCACCGCGACCAGGCCGCCACCCTGGCGACGCGGATCGCGATGATGAGGGTAATGACGGCGAGCCTTGAGGTGTATGGGCATATGCGGCTCTTTGTCGATGAGTTGGACCGAGGCGCCCAAGGGCTCGACTTTAGCCCCCACAGTATCGAGGCGTTGCGGCAGGTCGTCGCACAACTCGCGGGTGATCTGAACGAAGCCTCTAAATGCGATGCTTTGCGTCCAGAAGTAGCTTCCATCGCGCGGAGCGGAGCCCGAGCGATCTCCAACGGCCTCGACCGCTTCGTGATGGATATCCCCAACCTGCATAAGAGTCCGGCCGATGCACGGGCAACACTGTCGCCAGAACAAGCTCAGATGGCAAAGCGCATGGTTGCTACCTACAGGTCCCAGCTAGATGGCATGCGGGAAAATATGTCCGTCTGGAACCAGCTTTACCAACTACTCGAACCGGGACTTTCCCTGGGCGCCGCAGTGGCCAGCTTTACTAGCGACTTGATCCCGGTCTGTTGAGCGTCCATAGATCTCCGGGTCGCCGTCGCGGGCTTCGGCGATGGCGTGCTGGACGATCCGGGCGAGGCTGGGGGGGCATCAATAGACCCACCTGCCGCGCTGGGTGGACCCTATACAGTGAGGCGGCCACCCAGGCGCCCACGATCAGAACCGCGACCATCTTGACCGCCCTCCCACGGTGGGGCTGGGGCAGCCAGATGCCTAGCGGGCTGGCGATGGCGGGAAGAATGATAAGGGCGTCGCGGGTGGTGTGCATGGTGGGGCCTCCGGGGGGCTGATCGACAGTCCACTCAGGATGGGGGGCTGCTCCCTCCCCCGCTACACCTGCGGACGCGAAAAACTCGCGCGCACAGCCCGATCCGGCACCGCCAGAAATGCTGACACAATGCTGACACCGCCACACCGTCAGAACAAAAGGGCTTGACCATATCCGGCCAAGCCCTTGTTTTATCGGCTAAATTTGGTGTGCCCGCCGGGACTCGAACCCGGGGCCCCATGATTAAAAGTCACGTGCTCTACCGACTGAGCTACGGGCACAAACCGAAGGGGCGCAAACCATAGGAAGGCGGCGCCCCCGGGTCAATCGAAGAAGTCTATTTCACGTCGGCGGCGACGCGCAGGCGAATCAGCTTGTCGGGCCGGGAGACGATGCCGGAATCCGAAGGGCCCTTGGTGATCTTGTCGACATTCTCCATGCCTTCGATCACCCGCCCCCAGATGGTGTAGCGCCCATCCAAGGCGGGCGCCGAGCCCAGCATGATGAAGAACTGCGAATCGGCGCTGTTGAGCGCGTTCGAGCGGGCCATGCCGACGATGCCGCGAACGAACGGCTCGCCCGAGAACTCGGCCCGCAGGTTCTGGCCCGAGCCGCCGGTACCGGTGCCGGTGGGGTCGCCGCCCTGGGCCATGAAACCGTCGATCACCCGATGAAACGGCGTGCCGTCATAGAAACCCTTGCGCACCAGCTCCTTGATCCGCGCCACGTGGTTTGGGGCCAGATCGGGCAGCATCTCGATCACCACCTTGCCCCAGGCCAGTTCCATGACCAGGGTATTCTCGGGATCGGCGGCGGCGGCCGGACGGGCGAAGGTGAGCGCCAGGGCGGCAAACGCCAGGGAAACGAATTTCAGCAGTTTCATGATCATTCCTCGGCATCCGCCGCGACACGCAGGCGGAGAATGGAATCGGGATCGTCGACGGCGCCGTTGTTGGCACGGCTGCCCTTCTTGAGGGCGTCGACATGCTCCATGCCTTCGCTCACCGCGCCCCAGATGGTGTACTTGCCATCCAGGTAGGCGGCCGGCGCGAAGCAGATGAAGAATTGCGAATCGGCGGAATCGGGATTGCTGGTCCTGGCCATCGAGCAGGTGCCGCGCACATGCTTCTCGCGCGAAAACTCGGCCTTCAGCTTGGTTCCGGTGCCGCCGGAGCCGGTGCCGGTGGGGTCGCCGCCCTGGGCCATGAAGTCGGGGATCACCCGGTGGAAGGGGGTGCCGTCGTAATAGCCGTCGCGCACCAGTTCCTTGATGCGGGCGACGTGGCCGGGCGCCAAATCGGGGCGCAGCTGGATCACCACGCGGCCGCCCTTGAGGTCCATGAAAAGGGTGTTCTCGGCATCCATTGCCGTCTCCTTGGTCAAAATCCGCTCAGCCGTTGCGGCCGAATTTCTCCAGCATCTTCGCCCTCACCCGCGGGCTGACGAAGGATGAGATGTCGCCACCCAACCGGCCGATCTCCTTGACGAAGCGCGACGAGATGAAATGGCAGCGCTCCGAGGCCATCAGGAACGCCGTTTCGATGTCGGGGGCCAGGCGGGCGTTCATGCCGGCCATCTGGAATTCATATTCGAAATCCGAGACGGCGCGCAGGCCGCGAACGATGACCCGCGCCCCGCAGGCGCGGGCGAAATCGATCAGCAGGGTGTCGAACGAAACCACGTCGATGGCGACGCCGTTGGCGCGGGCCAGCGGCCCCACCTGATCCTTGACCAGGGCCACCCGTTCATCGGCATCGAACAGCGGCCCCTTGCCGGCGTTGACCGCCACCGCCACGATCAGGCGGTCGACCATCCGGGTGGCGCGGGAAACGATATCGAGATGCCCGTTGGTGATGGGGTCGAAGGTCCCGGGGTAGAGCCCGATCCGCTCGGTCATTCTTCCGCTCCGGCCGAGGAATCGTCGTCGGGTTGGTCGCCCTCCTCTTCCTCCCCCGAACCGCCAAGATCGCCAAGCCTGGCCGTCGACACCACGCGCTCGCCCTCGGCGGTGCGCAGCAGGGTGACGCCCTGGGTCTTGCGGCCGGCGATGCGGATGTCGTCGACCGGCATGCGGATCAGCTTGCCGCCGTCGCTGACCAGCATGATGTCGTCCGCGTGCTCGACCGGGAACGAGGCCACCACCTGGCCGGTCTTCTTGGTCATGTCGATATTGGCGATACCCTGGCCGCCGCGACCGGTGATGCGATACTCGTAGGCCGAGGTCCGCTTGCCGAAGCCGTTCTCGGTGACGGTGAGGATGAACTGTTCCTCGGCGGCCATCCGCTCGGACTGCTCGGCCGGCAGCTCGCCGCGCTGGAAGGCGTCGCGGGTCTCGGAATCGTAGGCGATGTGCTTCAGGATCGACATGCTGATGACGTCGTCGCCATCCTCCAGCCGGATGCCGCGCACGCCGGTCGAATCGCGGCCCTTGAACACCCGCACGTCGGGGACGGCGAAGCGGATCGCCTTGCCCAGACGGGTGGCCAGCAGCACGTCGTCGTCCTCCGAGCAGGTCTGCACGGCGATCAGCCGCTCGTCCTCGCCCAGCTTCATGGCGATCTTGCCGTTGGCGCGGATATCGACGAAGTCCGACAGCAGGTTGCGCCGCACGTCGGCCTTCGAGGTGGCGAACATCACATGCAATTCGCCCCAACTGCCCTCGTCCTCGGGCAACGGCATGATGGTCGAGATGGTCTCGTTGGCTTCCAGCGGCAGCAGATTGACCATCGCCTTGCCGCGCGCCTGCGGCGTGCCCAGCGGCAGCCGGTAGACCTTCATCTTGTAGGCGATGCCGGTGGACGAGAAGAACAGCACCGGGGTGTGGGTGTTGACCACGAACACCTGGGTGACGAAATCCTCTTCCTTGATGCTCATCCCCGAGCGGCCCTTGCCGCCCCGGCGCTGGGCGCGGTAGGTCGACAGCGGCACCCGCTTGATGTAGCCGGTGTTGGTCACCGTCACCACCATGTCCTCGCGGGCGATCAGGTCCTCGATATCCGCCTCGAACTCGTTGTCCTCGATGGTGGTGCGCCGAGGCGTGGCGAACTGGGTGCGGATCTCGATCAGCTCGTTCCTGAGCACTTCCAGCAGCTTCGGCCGCGACGACAGGATTTCGAGGAACTCCTCGATCTGCTTGCCGATTTCGCGCAGCTCGTCGCCGATCTTGTCGCGCTCGAGGCCGGTCAGGCGATGCAGGCGCAGATCCAGGATGGCCTTGGCCTGGGTCTCGGACAGCGAATAGCAGCCGTCGACGATGCCGCGCCCGGGCTCGTCGATCAGCTGGATCAGCGGCTCGACGTCGCCCACCGGCCAGGCCCGCGCCATCAATTGCTCGCGGGCGGTGACCGGATCGGGAGCGGCGCGGATCATCTTGATCACGTCGTCGATATTGGCCACGGCGATGGCCAGGCCGGCCAAGACGTGGGCACGGTCGCGGGCCTTGCCCAGCTCGAAGATGGTGCGTCGGGTGATCACCTCCTCGCGGTAGGCGAGGAAGGCGGTGATGATCTCCTTTAGCGTCATCATCTGAGGCCGGCCGCCGTTCAGCGCCAGCGAATTGACGCCGAACGACGTCTGCAGCGGAGTGAAGCGGTAAAGCTGGGCCAGCACCACATCGGCAATGGCGTCGCGCTTGATCTCGACCACCACGCGGACGCCGTCGCGGTCCGATTCGTCGCGCAGCTCGGAGACGCCCTCGATCTTCTTGTCGCGCACCAGCTCGGCGATCTGCTCGAGCATGCGCGCCTTGTTGACCTGATAGGGCACCTCGGTGACGATGATCGCTTCGCGGTCCTTGCGGATTTCCTCGATGTGGACGCGGCCGCGCATGATCACCGAGCCCCGCCCGGTCATGTAGGCGGCGCGGATGCCGGAGCGGCCGAGAATGGTGCCGCCGGTGGGGAAGTCGGGACCGGGCACCAGCTCCATCAGCTGTTCGGGCGTGATGTCGGGATCGTCGATGGTGGCGCAGCAGGCGTCGATCACCTCGCCCAGATTGTGGGGCGGCAGGTTGGTCGCCATGCCCACCGCGATACCGCCGGCGCCGTTGACCAGCAGATTGGGGAAGCGGGCCGGCAGCACCATCGGCTCGAAGGTCGAATCGTCGTAATTGGCCTGGAAATCGACGGTGTCCTTGTCGATGTCCTCGATCAGCGAATGGGCGGCGCGGGCCAGCCGCGCCTCGGTGTAACGCATGGCGGCCGGCGGATCGCCGTCCATCGAGCCGAAATTGCCCTGCCCGTCGATCAGCGGCAGGCGCATCGAGAAGTCCTGCGCCATGCGCACCATGGCGTCGTAGATCGCCGAATCGCCGTGGGGATGGTACTTACCCATGACGTCGCCGACCACGCGGGCCGACTTGCGGAACGGCTTGTTATAGTCGTAGCCGTTCTCGTGCATCGCATAGAGGATGCGTCGATGCACCGGCTTCAGGCCGTCGCGGACGTCGGGAAGGGCACGTGCCACGATCACGCTCATCGCGTAATCGAGGTACGACCGCTTCATCTCGTCTTCGATGGTGACCGGGGTGATGTCGAAATGCGGCGCCGCAGGCGGTGAGGTCAACGAAGCTTTCCCGTCAGGTTTGGAAGCAACCAGAGTTTGGGGATGGCCGGGCGGCCACGCGGCGGCACGCTACCAGATATCGTGCACTGCGACAACTCCATGGCGGCGCGGAGACGATGACCGGGGATAGAAATGGCGCTTGCGCCGGCGATGCGTTTCGCTAGAGTCCCCGCCTTGACCAATCAACAGGGGACGGGGAAATGGCCGGCAGCGTCAACAAGGTGATTCTTCTTGGCAATCTCGGCCGCGACCCGGAGGTGCGCACGTCGCAGGACGGCTCGAAGATCGTCAACCTCAACATCGCCACCTCGGAAAGCTGGAAGGACCGCAATTCCGGCGAGCGCAAGGAAAAGACCGAGTGGCACCGGGTGGTGATCTTCAATCCCAATCTGGCCGACATCGCCGAGCGCTACCTGAAGAAGGGCAGCAGCGTCTATGTCGAGGGCGCGCTGCAAACCCGCAAATGGACCGACCAGTCCGGCGTCGAAAAATATTCGACCGAAGTGGTGATCAGCCGCTTCAAGGGCGAGCTGACCCTGATCGGCGGTCGCGGCGAAGGCGGCGGCGGTGGTGGCGGCTATGACGACGGCCCGGCGCCGCAGCGCGGCGGTGGCGGCGGTGGCGGCGGTGGTCGTAGCGGCGGCGGCCAGGGTGGTGGTGGTCAAGGCGGCGGTGGCGGCTGGGAGCCGCCGGCCGACCTCGACGACGAGATTCCGTTCTGAGTCCCAGTCCGAAATTTGTGGAAGATACGGCCCAGGCCCTTGGTCTGGGCCGTTTTTTTATCCATTCCGGGGCCGGTATCAATTATGACCACGCGGCTTAGCGGCCCGCATCGCCGCGCCATTGTTCTGCTTTCCGTCGCCGCCGCCGCCAGCGGCGCCTCGGCGCGCATGTGCGACCCGATGCTGCCCGAACTGGTGCGGGCCTTTTCCACCTCGCCCGCCGCCACCGCCCATGTGGTTTCCGGCTTCATGCTGGCCTACGGCCTGGTCCAGGCCTGCTTCGGCCCGCTGGGCGACCGCGTCGGCAAGGTTCGGCTGATCGCCCTGACCTGCCTGGCCTCGACCGTCGGCAGCCTGGCGGCGGCCTTCGCCGGCGGGCTCGATCAGTTGGTCACCGCCCGGGTCCTGACCGGCATCGCCGCCGCCGGCGTCATTCCGCTGGCGATGGCCTGGATCGGCGACACCGTCGCCTACGAGCAACGACAGACCACCCTCGCCCGCTTCCTGACCGGACAGATCCTCGGCGTCATCGGTGGCCAGTTCATCGGCGGTGTCTTTACCGAAACGGTCGGCTGGCGCTGGGCCTTCGGCTTCGTCTGCTTGATCTTTCTGGCGGTGGGGGTGGCGCTCTTGGCCGAAAGCGGCCGCAACCCGATCGCCCGCCATCGACCGGTGGGGACAACGGGGCCGGGCGGCATCGTCACCCAGGTGGCGGCGGTGCTGTCCGTCGGCTGGGCCAGGGTGATCCTGGCCATCGTCTTCCTCGAAGGCGCCGCCGTCTTCGGGCCGCTGGCCTTCGTTCCCACCTATCTCCACCAGCGTTTCGCGATCGATCTGACCACCGCCGGCGCGCTGATGGGCCTGTTCGGCGTCGGCGGCCTGTCCTACATCGCCTTCACCGGCTTTTTCGTCCGTCGTTTCGGCGAGGCCGGACTGGCCCTGCTCGGCGGCCTGTTGATCGCCACCGCCTGGACGGTTCTGGCGCTCGGCGACATCTGGCAATGCGCCTTTCCCGTCTGCGCCATGGTGGGCCTGGGCTATTACATGCTGCACAACACCTTGCAGACCAACGCCACCCAGATGGCCCCCCAAATGCGCGGCACGGCGGTGTCGCTGTTCGCCTCGGCCTTCTTCCTGGGGCAGTCGGTGGGGGTGTCGCTGACGGCGGTGGCGCTGACGGCCGCCGGTCCCCGCGCCACCTACCTGACCGCCGCAGTGGCGGTGCCGATGATCGGCGCGGTGTTCTCCGCCTTGCTACGCCGTCGCGGCCGATCCCCCTAGAGTATCTCGTGCATACTGATGCACTCGGCTCTAGGCGTATTCATATGCCCCTCGCCGGGCGCAAACCTCCGGTTTGCTTGGCCTCGGCCGCAATGGCCTCTCGAGCAAAGCGATTCGCATTGCGCTAGCCTACCCGGCAAGCTCCGCCATCAGCGCCACGTAGTCGATCTTGCCGCTGCCCAACAGCGGCAGTTCGCGGCGGGCAACGATGTCGCGCGGCACCGCCAGATCGGCCAGGCCCCGTCCCTTCAACCCGGCCACCAGTTCGGTCCGGTCGAGCGCGTTCCGCGTGGTGGCCAGCACCAGCCGTTCGCCCTTCCTGGCGTCGGGCAGCGCCACCACGGCGTGGTGGTCGTCGGGCCACAGGGCTGCCACCGCCTCCTCGACCGCCATCAGGCTGACCATCTCGCCGCCGATCTTGGCGAAACGCTTCAGGCGGCCCAGCACCCTGACGAAGCCGGCGGCATCGACCTCGACGATGTCGCCGGTATCGTACCAGCCCCCGGCCGGCGGTTGGATTTCGCCGGGACGGTCGGGGGTCAGGTAGCCTTTCATCAGGTTGGGACCGCTGACCCACAGCCGTCCGCCCCGCTCGATGCCCTCGACCGGCTCCAGCCGCCAGGCGATGCCGGGCAGGAAGCGGCCGACGCTCCCCTGGCGGTAATGCAGCGGACTGGCGACCGCCAGCGCCGGCGAGGTCTCGGTGGCGCCATAGCCCTCGAGGATGCGGATGCCGAAGCGGTCCATCCAGGCCATCCGGGTCTCGTCGCGCAGCCGTTCGGCGCCGCCGAACACCATCCTCAGCGAGCGGAAATCAAGCGAATGGGCCGACCGCGCATAACCGGCAAGGAACGTATCGGTGCCGAACAGGATGGTGGCGTTGCTGTCGTAGACCAGTTCCGGCACCACCCGGTAGTGCAGCGGGCTGGGATAAAGGAAGCTCCGCACCCCGGCCAGCAGCGGCAGCGCCAGGCCGCCCAGCAGGCCGAAGGCGTGGAACAGCGGCAGGGCGGCGAACACCGTGTCGGCGGCGGTCAGGTCGATCGGCACCGCCATCTGCCGGCAATTGGCCACCAGATTGCGGTGCGACAGCACCACGCCCTTGGGCGCTCCTTCCGACCCCGAGGTAAACAAGATCACCGCCGCCCCGTTGGGATCGGCGCCGTGACGGCGGTGGATGGCACCGACGAACGGCAATTCCACCATGCCCCGCAGTCGGTCGAGGGCGCCGATCCGGGTCCGCAAATCCTCGAGATAGGCAACGTCAACCACGGCTGACAGCTGCGCCGCCAAATCCCCCAAATGCGCCGCCTCGATGAAACGGCGCGACGTCACCACCCGCCGGATCTCCGCCGCCCGGCAGGCGGCTAGCAGATTGGCGGCGCCAGCGGTGAAATTCAGCATCGCCGGCACCCGTCCGAACAGCTGCAGGCCGAACAGCGTCACCGCCGTGGCCAGGGCGTTGGGCAACAGCAGGCCGACACTCTCGCCAGGGCGGCTATCGCGGGCCAGCTCGCGTCCCAGGACCAGCGCCCCCAGCAGCAGGCGGCGTCGGCCGATCGGGCGGCGCTCGGTATCTTCGAGGGCCGCCCGGCCGCCGCCATGCAATTTTGCCGCGGCGATCAGCGCCTGCGGCAGGGTGAGGTCGATGTCGGCCTGGGCAAAGGCCGAAGCGGCCATGATCCGATAAAGCGCCTCGCCCGCCTCCCGTCGCCGCGCCCTGCCCCGCAAGTCCGCCGGCACCGTCAGTCGTTCTGGCGCCTGAATGGTCAGGGTGACGCGCGGGAACCACCGCCGCCGCACCTTGCCGCCCAAGTAGGAGAACCGCGAATACTGGGCGCCGTCGATCCGTACCGGCACCACCACCGCGCCGGTATGCTCGACGATCATTCCGGGGCCGTCATAAACCTTCATCAGCGTGCCTGTGACGGTGATCCGCCCCTCGGGGAAGATCACCACCCGCCGCCCCGCCTCGACCGCCCGCGCCAGGGCCTTGACCGACATCGGATTGCCGGGCTCGACCGCGTAGGCGTCGACCACCTTCAGGAACGGCGCCACCCACCACCAGCGGGCGACGCGGGCATTGATGGCGAAGGTCGCCTTCCCCGGCAGGAAGCAGGCCAGCAGCACCGGATCGAGCAGGCTGACATGGTTGGCCACCACCAGCGCGCGGTCGCCGAGGGCGGCGAAATGTTCCAGCCCCCTGACCTCGACCCGGAACAACAGCCGCAACAGCCCCCGCGCCAGGCCCTTCAGCAATTGATCCGGCAGCATCAGGCAGACCAGCGCCGCCACCGCCAGATTCGCCACCGCCAGCACGACGAATACGCCCGCCACCGGCAGGCCAAAGGCCAACAGCAGCGCCGTCACCCCCGCCCCCACCGCCATGAACAGGGCGTTCATCACATTGTTGGCGGCGATGACCCGGGCTCGTTGATGCCCGTCGGAGCGCGCCTGGATCAGCGCATAGAGCGGCACCGCGTAGATGCCGCCGGCCACCGAGACCGCCAACAGATCGAAAACTACCCGCCACGCCTGCCATCGCCCCAGAAAGGCCCCCAGCCCGGCGAGGTCCGCTCCCGACCCGGCGGCGGCGCCGGCCGAGAGGGCGAAGTCCAGCGAAAACAGGCTGATCGCCAGGGTCGCCGCCGGCAGCAGCCGGGCCGAAATCTCGCCCTTCATCAGCCGCGAGCAAAGCAGCGAGCCCAATCCCACCCCCAGGGAGAACTCGGTCAGGAAGAAGGTGACAACCTGGTTGTCAGCGTTCAGCACCAGCCGGGCGAAGGCGGCGAACTGGGACAGATAGGTGGCGCCCACCAGCCAGAACCACGACAGCGCCAGGATGGCGAGATAGACCTCGCGGTTCTCGCGCGCCTGGCCGACGATGCGCCTGGTTTCGGCGGCGATGTTCCAGCCGATGTGAAGATCGGGCACCGCCGCCACCCCCGCCGGCACCCGGCGGGCGGCCAGCCAGCCCAGCACGGCGACGACCACCAGCGCCGCCGCCACCAGCGCCGGCCCGCCCGGTATCCCCACCAGCAGGCCGCCGGCGATGGTGCCGATCAGGATTGCGACGAAGGTACCGGCCTCGATCAGGGCGTTGCCGGTGACCAGATCGTCGGCCTCGAGCAGTTCGGGCAGGACGGCGTATTTCAGCGGTCCGAAGAAGGCCGCCTGGGTGCCCAACAGAAACAGCATCGCCATCAGAAACCAGGCGTGACCGGCGATGAAGCCCACGGCGGCCAAGCTCATGATGGCGATCTCGGCCAGCTTGACCAGGCGGATCAGCCGCGCCTTGTCGAAGCGGTCGGCCAGCTGCCCGGCGGTGGCCGAGAAAAGGAAAAACGGCAGGATCAGCGCCGCGGTCGCCAGCGTCCCCATCACCGACGGCGACAGGTCCCCGGCCCCGGCCAAGCCGTAGACCACCAGGATGACCAGGGCGTTCTTGAACAGGTTGTCGTTGGCGGCGCCCAGGAACTGGGCGACGAACAGCGGTCCCAGCCTGGGGCTTTTCAGCAAGGCCAGCGGCTTGCGCATGGGTGTCTCCCGGTCAGACCTTGCATTCCGGTCCAGCCGACACTTTATCATGGTGGGCAAACCCACTACCATCCCCCACCCCGACGACGGACCGGACGAGCGGCATATGAGCGGCTTCATCCGCGTGCGCGGCGCACGCGAACATAATCTGAAGAACGTCGACATCGACATTCCCCGCGACCGCTTGGTGGTGATCACCGGTCTGTCCGGCTCGGGCAAGTCGTCGCTGGCGTTCGACACCATCTATGCCGAGGGCCAGCGCCGCTACGTCGAATCGCTGTCGGCCTATGCCCGCCAGTTCCTGGAACTGATGCAGAAGCCCGACGTCGAAAGCATCGAGGGCCTGTCGCCGGCCATTTCGATCGAGCAGAAGACCACCTCGCGCAATCCGCGCTCGACGGTCGGCACCGTCACCGAGATCTACGACTACATGCGCCTGCTTTGGGCGCGGGTCGGCGTTCCCCACTCGCCCGCCACCGGCCTGCCGATCGAAAGCCAGACGGTCAGCCAGATGGTCGACCGCGTCGAGGAACTGCCCGAGGGCACCCGGCTTTACCTGCTGGCCCCCTATGTGCGCGGCCGCAAGGGCGAATACCGCAAGGACTTGCAGGACCTGCAGAAGAAGGGCTTCCAACGGGTCAAGGTCGACGGCACCCTTTACGAGATCGACGCGGTGCCGGCGCTCGACAAGAAGCGGAAGCACGACATCGAGGTGGTGGTCGACCGCCTGGTGGTGCGGCCGGGTCTCGGCAACCGCCTGGCCGATTCGATCGAGATCGCGCTGAATCTGGCCGATGGCCTGTGCTTCGCCGAAAACGCCGAGACCGGCGAGCGCATCACCTTCTCGTCCAAATTCGCCTGTCCGGTGTCGGGCTTCACCATCGAGGAGATCGAGCCCCGCCTGTTCTCCTTCAACAATCCCTTCGGCGCCTGTCCGGCCTGCGACGGCCTGGGGGTGAAGCTCTACTTCGACCCGGCGCTGGTAATCCCCGACCAGGACCTGTCCTTGCGCGACGGCGCGGTGGCGCCCTGGGCCAATTCGACTTCGCAATACTATCACCAGACCCTCGAGGGCCTGGCCAAGCGCTACCATTTCGACCTCTACACCCCCTGGCGGCGGTTGCCGCCCAAGGCGTGCGAGGTGATTCTGTACGGCTCGGGCGACGAGGCGGTGCATATCGCCTACGAGGACGGCTTTCGCGGCTACACCACCGAAAAGCCGTTCGAGGGCGTCATCCCCAACATGACCCGACGCTACCGCGAGACCGATTCGTCCTGGGTGCGCGAGGAATTGTCACGCTACCAGGCCTCGGCCCCGTGCGAGACCTGCAATGGCGCCCGTCTCAAGCCCGAGGCGCTGGCGGTGAAGATCCGCGGCCAGCACATTTCCGAGGTCGGCGAATACTCGATCGCCAAGGCGCGCGACTGGTTCGCCACCCTCGACCAGCACCTGAAGCCCAAGGACCGCGAAATCGCCCGGCGTATCCTGCGCGAGATCAACGACCGCCTGGGCTTCCTGGTCGATGTCGGCCTGGATTACCTGACCCTGGGACGCGGCTCGGGGACGCTTTCGGGCGGCGAATCCCAGCGCATCCGTCTTGCCAGCCAGATCGGCAGCGGGCTGACCGGCGTGCTTTATGTCCTCGACGAACCCTCGATCGGCCTGCACCAGCGCGACAATGACCGCCTGCTGACGACGCTGAAGCGCCTCAGGGACATCGGCAATACGGTGATCGTCGTCGAACACGACGAGGACGCCATCCGCGCCGCCGACCATCTGATCGACATGGGCCCCGGCGCCGGCATCCACGGTGGCGAGGTGGTCGCCGCCGGCCCGCCCGAACAGGTGATGGCCGATCCCGCCAGCCTGACCGGGCAATACCTGACCGGAATCCGCGAGATTCCGCTGCCGCCGCTCAGGCGCGAGGGCAGCGGCGCCAAGCTCACCATCACCGGCGCCACCGGCAACAATCTCAAGAATCTGACGGTCGACATCCCGCTCGGCACCTTCACCTGCGTCACCGGCGTCTCGGGCGGCGGCAAGTCGACGCTGGTGATCGAAACCCTGTACAAGGCGCTGGCCCGGCGCCTGATGGGCGCCCGCGAGCACCCGTCACCGTTCGAAGGCATCACCGGCGTCGAATTCCTCGACAAGATCATCGACATCGACCAGTCGCCGATCGGGCGCACGCCGCGCTCCAACCCCGCCACCTATACCGGCGCCTTCACCCCCATCCGCGACTGGTTCACCGAACTGCCCGAGGCCAAGGCGCGCGGCTACAAGCCCGGCCGCTTCAGCTTCAACGTCAAGGGCGGCCGCTGCGAAGCCTGCCAGGGCGACGGCGTCATCAAGATCGAGATGCACTTCCTGCCCGACGTCTACGTCCAGTGTGACGTTTGCAAGGGACGGCGCTACAACCGCGAGACCCTGGAGATCACCTTTAAGGGCAAATCAATCGCGGAAGTGCTTGATATGACGGTGGAAGAGGCCGCCAGTTTTTTCCAGGCGGTGCCCGCCATCCGCGACCGCATGGAAACGCTGCGCCGGGTCGGCCTTGATTACATCCACCTTGGCCAGCAGGCCACCACCTTGTCGGGTGGTGAGGCGCAACGGGTCAAGTTGGCCAAGGAACTGGCGCGCCGCGCCACCGGCCGTACGCTGTACATCCTCGATGAGCCGACCACCGGCCTGCATTTCGAGGACGTCCGCAAGCTCCTGGAGGTTCTCCAGGCCCTTGTCGATGCCGGCAACACCGTGCTGGTGATCGAACACAATCTTGAGGTCATCAAGACCGCCGACTGGATCATCGACCTTGGCCCCGAGGGCGGTGACAAGGGTGGCCGGGTGGTGGCCGCCGGCACCCCGGAAGAGGTCGCCGCCCGCCCCGAATCCTATACCGGCCAATACCTCGCTCCCATCCTCGGCCGCCGATTAAGACACCGCGCCTGACTGGGTCTCCCCCCGATGGACTCCTCCGCTCGCCGCGTATAAAATCCCAGGGTCATCCATCCTGCGGAGTCATCCCATGAACTTTGCCCGATTGTTGCCCGCTCTGGCGGGTGCGCTGGCTCTGTCCGCTTGCGCCATGCCTTGGCAAGTGGTCGATGTCCAGGACGCCATGGAGGTGACCGCCAGCGGCGGCTCCGCCTTCACCAAGGAACTCACCGAGCAGTACAAGACCCAGACCATTTACGAGGTCAAGGCCGAGGTCGAATGGCGTCACGCCGTGATCTTCGCCCGCAAGGCCTTGCGCGCCGCCACCGGCGAAGTGGTCCCCGCCGAGAACCCGGCCAACTGGGAGATCGACGACGCCACCGCCGCCAAGACCCTGGCCGACGCCTATGGCCGCCTGCAGGGCTATTTCGCCCAGGGCGCCCGCGAGCGCGTTCCCGCCGTCGCCGCCCAGGCCCAGGCCGCTTTCGACTGCTGGGTCGAAGAGGAATGGGAAGGTGAAGGCGCCACCGAGACCAATTGCCGCGACACCTTCCTCGCCGCCGAGCCGCAGCTGAAGGCGCCGATCGTCGCCGCCGCGCCCAAGGTCATCAAGACCTTCATCGTCTACTTCGACTTCAACAAGGCCGACATCAACAAGGCGGCGAAGAAGGTGCTGGACGAGGTGGTCAAGGCCCAGGCGGAGTTGAAGCCGGTCGCCATCTTCCTGTCGGGTCACACCGACACCGTCGGCAACGACCGCTACAACCAGGCCCTGTCCAACAAGCGCGCCGCCGCCGTGGCCGCCGCCCTCGATAAGTTGGGGGTCAAGACCTCGACCTTCGACCTCAAGGCCTTCGGCAAGACCAAGCTGGCGGTGCCCACCAAGGACAACGTCAAGGAAGGCAAGAACCGTCGCGTCGAGATCTACTTCGAGAAGTGATCCGCTTTCCGGCCGGGTCCGCCGAGGCGGGCCCGGCCGCCACTTCGCGCCACTCCCCCGGCGCCAACCCCGCCAAATCCCAATCGCCCACCGCCCAGCGGATCAGCCGCAGGGTGGGAAAGCCGATTGCCGCCGTCATCCGGCGGACTTGTCGGTTGCGGCCTTCCCGCAACGTCAATTCGATCCACGACGTCGGAATCGCCGCTCGATAGCGGATCGGCGGGTCGCGCGGCCACAGGCCGTCGGGCTCTGCCATCACGCGCGCCGTCACCGGCAGCGTCGGTCCATCATTCAAAGTGATGCCTTGGCGAAGCCGCTCCAGGGCCGCGTCGTCCGGGATTCCCTCGACCTGGGCCCAGTAAACCTTGGGTCGCTTGAATTTCGGACTGGCGATCCTGGCGATCAGGCCGCCATCGTCGGTCAGCACCAGCAATCCCTCCGAGTCGCGGTCGAGCCGTCCGGCCGGATAAATTCCCGGCACCGGCACGAAATCCTTGCAGGTGCGCCGCCCCGCCTCGCGGTCGCCGAACTGCGACAACACGTCGAAGGGTTTGTTGAAGAGCACGATCCGGGTCATCGCCCAGCTATGACCGAGGGAGCGGCGAAGCTCAAGCTTGGCTTTTCGGCCGGGGCCGGTCTATCGTCGGCTTTTTTCAGCCCCTCAGGAGTTTTCATGGCCGACCAGATTCGCGCATCCCACATTCTGCTGATGTACCGGGGATCGGCGCACTCGATCGCCAGCCGGTCGCAGCAGGACGCCGCCACCGCCATCGCCGAGCTTCGCGACCAGTTGGTCGAAGGTGGCGATTTCGCCGATTTCGCCGAACGCTATTCCGACTGCCCCTCGTCGGAGGAAGGCGGCGACCTCGGCTATTTCGGTCGCGGCGCGATGGTGCCGGAATTCGAGGAAAAGGCCTTTGGCCTTAAGGTCGGCGAAGTCAGCGAAGTGGTCGAGACCGAATTCGGCTACCACCTGATTCAGCGGACCGACTGAGGACGGCGCCGTGCCTCGCGATGCCGCCGCCGCCGATGTCGCCACGGCGGTTCGCGAGGCGGAGCTGGTTTATTTCTGCGCCCAATGCGGCCGCTTGGTCACCCGCGCCGCTTGGCGCCTGTCGATGAACGGCGCCCATGAGCACGTCGTCTTCAATCCGGCCGGCATCGTCTTTCGCGTCGCCTGTTTCAAGGAGGCGCCCGGCGCCATCGCCATCGGCGCCGCGTCGGGGGAATTCACCTGGTTCAAGGGGTGGGACTGGCGGATGGCGGCCTGCGCCGGCTGCAACGCCCATCTCGGCTGGCGCTACGAGGGCGACCCGGCGCCACAGGTCTTCTTCGGACTGATCGGCGCCATGCTGGTTCCGGGCCCCGACCGGCAGGAATGATCCGCCCGCCCCGGCAAATTCTGCCGTTTCCCCCAAGCAAACCCGAGCAATTCCGCGACTTTGAGACTGGCACGCCGTCTGCATTAGTATGGGCGGAAGCATTTTGGAGCCGTCCCATGACCCCAGTCGCCAACGTCCAGGCCCACGCGCTGATGAACCGCACCGACGCCCCCAGCGGCCATTCGACCAAACCGCAGGGCCGCGCCACCGCCACCGCCTTTTCCAGTTATGGCTTCGGGCCGCTGGATACCGGCAAGGCCAACAAGGGCGTCAAGCCGGTCACCGGCAATTACGGTCAGTCCCAGCCGGCCGCCGCCGGGTCGCTGGATTGGATCACCCAGTTGCAGGCCACGACCGGCGTGAAGACCGGCTTCTGATCCGGTTCGGGCTGGACAAGCGCCCCGCCTGGCCTTAAGTCGGGGGCATGAGCCCTCCCATTCATGTCATCGGCGGCGGCCTGGCCGGTTGCGAGGCCGCCTGGCAGTTGGCCCGCGCCGGCCTTGCGGTCGTCCTCCACGAGATGCGGCCGCACCGCTCCACCCCCGCCCACCAAACCGACGGCCTGGCCGAGTTGGTCTGCTCCAACTCGCTACGTTCGGACGATTGCGACTACAACGCGGTCGGCCTGCTGCACGAGGAGATGCGCCGCACCGGCTCGCTGATCCTGGAAACCGCCGACGCCCACCGGGTACCGGCCGGTGGCGCCCTGGCGGTCGACCGCGACGCCTTTTCCGCCGCCATCCAGACGGCGTTGGCGGGGCGTCCGGAGATCACCATTCGGCGCGAGGAAATCTCCAGCCCGCCCCCGGCCGCTGACGGCCTGGCCATCCTCGCCACCGGACCGCTGACCTCGGAGCCAATGGCGCAAGGGCTTCGCGGCCTTACCGGCGATGACGGGCTGGCCTTTTTCGACGCCATCGCCCCCATCGTCCACAAGGACAGCATCGACTTTTCCAAGGCCTGGATGCAGTCGCGCTACGACAAGGGCACCGGCTCGGACTATGTCAACTGCCCGTTGACGCGGGAACAGTACGACGCCTTCATCGACGGCCTGTTGGAGGCGGAAAGGATCGCCTTCCACGACTGGGAGGCCGATACCCCCTATTTCGAAGGGTGCCTGCCGATCGAGGTGATGGCCTCGCGCGGGCGCCAGACCCTGGCTTTCGGGCCGATGAAGCCGGTGGGGCTGACCAATCCCTTCGGCCCCAAACCCTACGCCATCATCCAACTACGCCAGGACAACGCGCTGGGCACCCTCTACAACATGGTCGGCTTCCAGACCAAGCTGCGCCACGGCGACCAAGTCAGCCTGTTCCGCACCATTCCCGGCCTGGAGCACGCCGAGTTCGCCCGCCTGGGCGGCATGCACCGCAACACCTTCGTCAACGGCCCCCGGGTGCTTGATCCCCAATTGCGGCTGAAGGCGGCGCCCTGGCTACGGCTGGCCGGTCAGATCACCGGATGCGAGGGCTATGTCGAATCCGCGGCCATCGGTCTGCTGGCCGGCCGCTTCGCCGCCGCCGAGGCGCTGGGGCGAACGATGCCGGCACCGCCGCTGACGACGGCGCTGGGCGCCCTGCTCGGCCATGTCACCGGCTTGGCCGAGGCCGAGACCTACCAGCCGATGAACGTCAATTTCGGCCTGTTTCCGCCGCCGCCCGAGCGCGACGAGAACGGACGCCGGGCCAAGGGCCGCGACCGCAAGCGGCTTTATACCCGACGCGCGCTGATCGACCTCGCCGAATGGCTGGTTCAAGCTTGAACCTTCTGCTACCATCTCCTTGAAATCGTGGAGATTGGTATGGACGAGCCGCTGGTTCTTCGCATCTTCGCCGAGGTCAGCCTGATCGATCAGATGCTGCGGCTGCGGCTGGAACGGGCGCTACCCGACGGCATGCGACTCGCTCATTTCATGGTTCTGGCCCATATCGAGCGTTTCGGCGAAAGCAATCCGCTGGAATTGGCCACCGCGCTCAAGGTGACCAAGGGGGCGATCACCAATACCGTCCACCGATTGTCGACGCGCGGCCTGGTGGCCAGCCGCGCCGACCCGCGCGATGGCCGCGCCAAGCTGATCGCGGTCACCGCCGCCGGACGCGCCGCCCGCAGGGGCGCCGCCGCCGCGCTGACCGCCAGCTTCGCCGATTTCGCCGCCTCGATGCCGGGCAAGGAAATCGAACTGGCCCTTCCCTTCCTCTCGGCGCTACGGGTTCTGCTCGGCCAAAGCGATCATTAACGCCCCGAAACGTTTCGTTTCGGGTGCGTTACTTTCGTTCGATCAGCTCGATTCGGTAGCCGTCGGGGTCCTCGACGAAGGCGATCACCGTACTGCCATGCTTCATCGGTCCCGGTGGCCGCGGAATCTTGGCGCCTTCGGCCGCCAACGCGGCGCAGGCCCCGTAAATGTCCGAAACCGCCAGGGCCAGATGGCCAAAGCCGGTGCCGAGATCGTAGGAGGCGGTATCCCAATTGTGGGTCAGCTCGATCACCGCCGTGTCCGCCTCGTCGCCATAGCCGACAAAGGCCAGGGTGAACCGCCCCTCGGGATAATCCTGGCGGCGCAGCAGCCGCATCCCCAGCAGGCGGGTATAGAAGTCGATCGACCGCTCCAGGTCGCCGACTCGGATCATGGTGTGCAGCAACCGCCAATTCGCCGTCATCGTTGCCTCGTCGCTATCAGGTCCAACACCGCCGCCGCCGCGCGCCGACTCGGGCTCGGTCCGCCACGACCCAGGCGCTCCATCGCCTCGGCCGCCGCCGCTTGTTGCGCGGCGCGCGCCGCCGGGTCTTCCAGCAGCCGCCCCACCTCGGCGGCCAACCGCTCCGGCCGACAATCGTCTTGCAGCAATTCCGGCATCACCGGGGCGTCCATCACCATGTTGACCAAGGTGACAAACTTGAATTTCAGCCCAAGGAAGCGGGTGGCGACAAAGGCCGACAGCGGCGACACCCTGTAGGTGATCACCGTCGGCACGCCGGCCAAGGCCAGTTCCAGCGCCACCGTGCCCGAAGCCGCCAGCGCCACCGTACTGGCGGCGAAGGCGTCGCGCCGCTCCCCCCGTCCCTCGGCCACCACCACCGGCAATTTCCACTTGGCGACAGCGGCGCGGACCTCCGCGGCGACGGTCTCGACCGTCGGCACCACCACCGTCAACCCGGGTTGACGGGCAACCAGCCGCGCCGCCGCCTCGGCGAAGACCGGCAGCAGCCGCGAGGTCTCGGAATGACGGCTGCCCGGCAGCATCAGCAGCACCGGCGCCGATTCGGCGATACCGTGACGGGCACGGAATCCGGGGCCGTCGCCCCGCTCGCCCGCTTCGACCACCGGATGGCCGACATGGACCGTCGCCAAGCCATCCTTAAGGAACCATGGCGGCTCGAACGGCAACAGCGTCATCAGCAAATCCAGCACCGCCGCCAGCTTGGCGGTGCGATCCGGCTTCCAGGCCCACACCATCGGCGCCACGTAATGGATGCGCGGAATTTCGGGACAGGCGCGCTTCAACGCCTTCTGCACCCGCCCGGTGAAGCCCCAGGAATCGATGGTGACCACCGCCGCCGGCCGCCGCGCCTTGATCTCGGCGACGGTCTGGTTGACGCGGCGCAGGATGTTGGGGATGCGCGGCAGCACCTCGACCAATCCCATCACCGACAGCTCGGCCATCGGAAACAGGCTGGCCAGCCCCTCGGCCCGCATCGCCTCGCCGCCGATCCCGGCAAAGGAAACGTCGCCGCCGGTCAACGCCTTCAGACCGGCCATCAGCCGTCCGCCCAGCAGATCGCCCGAGGGTTCACCCGCGATGATGTAGATCAGCGGCGCCAGGATCGATCTCCATGCCCGTCACGAACAATCCCAGACGCCCGGCCTCGGCCGCCACGGCGTCGCGTCCCAGCAATAACGTGCCGCCCGCCTCGACCGCGATGCCGCGCAGACCCGCCGCCGCCGCCTCGATCAACGTGGTCATCCCGATTGTCGGCAGATCGATGCGGCGGTCCTGGCCGGGCTTCTTGACCTTGACCAGCACGCCGCCGGGGCCTTCGCGGCGCAATTCGGCGCATCGGCGGATCAGCCGGTCGGTGCCTTCGACCGCCTCGACTCCCAACACGATGCCCTGCTGCACCACCACCGCCTGACCGACGTCGAGCCCCCCCAGGCCGAGCGCGACCCTGATGCCGTGGGCAATATCGGCCTCGGCCACGGCGTCCGGCGCCGGCCCGCCGACCAACCCGGCCGGCGCCAGGCAATCGGCCAGCACCGAATCGACGCCGACGACCGAAAAGCCCTCGTCCTCGAGCTCACGCGCCACCGCCCGCAACAGGCCGTCGTCGCCGAGCGCCTTGAGGCCGACACGGGCGAAAAAGCGGGCGGTCCGCAAATCCGGAGCGAGTTCCTTGACCGTCGGCCGGCGCACCGGGCCGATCATCACCACTTCGCCGACACCGGCATCGTGCAGGCGCTTGAAGCCGGTCCCCGCCTCGCCCAGTCGGATCCAGTCGACCGGCGCGTCGCCGATCACGCCGGGTTCGGCATGGCCGGTCAAGGCGAGAACATGAAACGGCCGCCCCTCGGCGCGGCAGGCGGCGATCACCAGGCCCGGCAGCTCGCCGCCGCCGGCAACGATGCCGAGCTTTGGGCGCGCCTCAAGGGCCATCGCCGCTGGACTGCGGGGTGCAAAGCTGGCGATTGGATTCGGCCCGAATGAACTCGATGATCTCCATCACCACCGGATTCGCCTTGAATTGATCGTCGACGTCGGCAAGGCGCTCCTGGAGCGTTCCCTCGGGCGCGAACAACAATCGGTAGGCATTTCGCAAGGTGTGGACGTCATCGCGCGAAAAACCGCGCCGCTTCAGGCCGACGATGTTCAGGCCGTTAAGATGGGCGCGGTTGCCGATCACCATTCCAAACGGAATGACGTCGGCCTCGACACCCGACATGCCGCCGATCATCGCGTGCTTGCCGATACGAACGAACTGGTGAACCGCCGACAGGCCGCCGAGGAAGGCGTATTCGCCGACGGTGACGTGCCCGGCCAAGGTGGCGTTGTTGGCCATGATCACATGATCGCCGAGAACACAATCGTGGGCGACATGGGCGCTGGCCATGAACAGGCAGTTGTCGCCGACCTTGGTGACCATGCCGCCGCCCTCGGTACCCGGCTGCATGGTGACGTATTCGCGAATCTGATTGCCGCTGCCGATTTCCAGCGTCGATGGCTCGCCGTGGTACTTCAGGTCCTGCGGCCGATGTCCGATCGAGGCGAAGGGAAAGACGCGGGTATTGGCGCCGATGGTGGTGCGGCCTTCCACCACCACATGGGAAATCAGCTCGACCGCGTCGCCGAGCACGACGTTGGCGCCGACCACGCAATAGGGGCCGATGATGACGTTGTCGGCGACGCGGGCATTGGGATCGACGATGGCGGAGGGATGAATGAAGGGCATCAGCTATCCATGATCATGGCGGCGTAGGTCGCCTCGGCCATCAGAGTGTCGCCAACCTTGGCTTCGGCGCGGAATTTCCAGACATTGCCGCGCGAGCGTTCCTTGACGACATGGATGAGCAACTGGTCGCCCGGCATCACCGGCTTGCGGAAACGGGCGTTCTCGACGCTCATGAAATAGACCAGCTTGCCTTCCGCGCGTGGCCCCAGGGTCTCCACCACCAGCACCGCCGAAGTCTGGGCCATCGCCTCGATGATCAACACGCCCGGCATGATCGGCCGCTGCGGAAAGTGGCCGAGAAAGAAGGGTTCGTTGACACTGACGTTCTTGACGCCGGTGGCGCTCTGGTCGGGAATGACGTCGATGAGCCGGTCCACCATCAGCATCGGATAGCGGTGCGGAATCATCTCCATGATCCGGTTGATGTCGATCGTCTTCTTCACTTCCTGATCCCCGTCCATCGGTCCCCTCATCTCCTGTCCGGGCCTAGCCCTTACGCCGCCCCATTTTGCCAAGCAGCGCCGACTGCCGCAGCCATTCCGTCATCGGCACCGCCGGAGCGCCGCCAACCGTCTCACCAGGCGGAACATCACGCATCACCCCGGATTGGGCGGCGATGCGCGCCCCCGAGCCGATGCGCAGATGGCCGGTAATGCCGGCCTGGCCGCCGGCGGCGACGAAATCCCCCAGCCGGGTCGAACCGGATATGCCGACCTGGGAAACGATCACGCAACCGCGTCCCATCTGCACGTTGTGCCCAATCTGGACGAGATTATCAATCATCGAGCCGGCGCCGATCACGGTATCCGGTCCGGCCCCCCGGTCGATGGTGGTGTTGGCGCCGATCTCGACGCCGTCGCCGATGATCACTCGGCCCAACTGGGGCACCTTCAGGTGCCCTTCCGGGCCCATGGCGAAACCGAACCCATCCTGACCGATGCGGGCGCCAGGATAAATGTTCACCTTGGTGCCGACAATGGCATGCGACACGGTGGCGTTGGCGCCGACGACGCAGTCGTCGCCCAGCACCACGCCCTCGCCGATCACCGCGTTGGCGCCGATCCGGCAGCGTCGTCCGACCTCGGCCCGGGCGTAGACGACCGCTCCCGGCTCGATGCGACAGCCCTCGCCGACGATCGCGCTGGAATCGATCCAGGCGGTCGGAGCCACCCAGGGCTCGGGGGCCGGACTGGGATGAAATGCCTGGGCAACCCGCGCATACGCGCGATAGGGATCCTTGGCCAGTAACAGCAGCATGCCCTGGGGGGCGCGCTCGACCATTTCGGCCGAGACGATGCAGGCGCCCGCCTTGCTCGCCTCGAACGCTTCGGCGTATTTGCGGTTATCGAGGAAGCTGATCTCGCCGGGACCGGCGGAATCCAGCGGCGCCACGGCGGTCAAGACGACACCCGGATCGGCGCCCCCGACCAAAGTGGCGCCACTGATCTCGGCCAGCTGTCCGAGGGTAAAGGGACCGGCAAGCGGAAAAAATCGGGAATCGGCCATGGCTTACTTTTTCACCGCCTTGGGAGCTGGGTCGCCGTCAACCGTTGGCGGCGGCACCACGATCACGGGGAATTTCTTGTTCATGCGCTCGATCACCGCCTTGGTCTGGTCCAGACGCGGATCCTGGTAGATCGCCTGCTGAACCGGAAGGACCAGATTGGCCCCCATTTCGTCGGCGATCTCGGCCGCCACCTGGTTGAAATCGTGCCAGAGCTCGGCCATGGCGACACCGTAAGACTTCTCCACCGCCAAGTTGGACCGCTGAATTCGCTGATTGAAGTCGATCACCCGCTGCTCGAACTCGCGCGCCTTGGCCTGCCAGGCCTCATGGGACAGCACCGCCTTTTCCCGCACCAGGTCGTCCTCGGTCTGCTTGAGCGTCCGGCGCGCCGCCTCGAACTCGCTCTGGTACGACTGACGGTACTGGTCATGCTGGGTACGGATCGCTTGGCCGGCTAGGCATTGCTGCGTAATCAACTGGGAATCCACCAGAATGATCACCGGCTGCGGCAACGGCGGCGGCGCGACGGACTGGGCAAGGGCGGGCATCGACAGTGACATCAGGACGGCAAGGGCGGCCCCGCCGGAGCGGTAGGCCCGCTTTGCGACCATCCTAGAACCTCGTGCCGAAATTGAAATGGAAGATCTGGGTCTTGTCGGAGGAATCCTTCTTGATCGGCATGGCCAGATCAACCGCCACCGGCCCCATCGGTGACTTCCAACTGATCCCCGTGCCAACCGAAATGCGCGGCGACGAGGATTGGGAGACGGGGTTGCCGGTGGTGACGGTGGAGGTCTCGGTGTTGCCGACGGCGCCGAAATCGCTGAACAGGCGGCCGGCGATGCCGAACTCCTCGGGCAGCCCAAGCGGGAACTTCAACTGGGCGGAGCCATTGTATTCCCACAGACCGCCCAGAGCGTCGTTGGTGTAGGCGTCGCGCGGACTGACGCCCATGTTGGCGAAGCCGCGCAGATTGTCGCCACCGAGGAAGTAGCGCTCGGTGATGCGCACCGGCTTGCCATTCAGGCCACTGATGACGCCGAGGCTGCCGGTAAGGCTGAGCACGGTCTGCTCGGCCACCGGAAAGAATTCGCCCGCGCCAAAATTGTTGCGGACGAAGTACTGATCGCCACCGATGCCGGCGTATTCGTTGTTCATGCGCAGGTAATAGCCCTCGGTCGGCTCAACCCGGCTGTCGCGGCGGTCGTAGAACAACGTCTGCTGGATCGATGAAAGAACCGTCTGCCCGGCCTGTTGCCGAATATAGATGGAAACACCGTCCAGCAGGTTCTTCACCTCGTCCTGCTTCAACGTGTATTTCCACGCCTGGCTCAGATGCTCGGTGATTTGATAGCCGGTGCGCAGCGAGGTACCCATCGACGTCGAATCGTATCCCGCCTCGGTTTGCAGCTTGCGTTCGACGGCGAAGATGTCGAAGCCGGCCGACAGGCGGCGGTCGAGGAAATAGGGCTCGGTGAACGACAAGCTGGCGTTGGACATTTTGATGCCCAGCGATCCCGACACCAGCAAGTCCTGGCCGCGGCCCAACAGGTTGCGCTCACGCATCGAAACTTCGATCAACGGCCCCGCTGCGCTAGACCAGCCGACGCCGAAACTAAGCTCGCCGGTCGACTTCTCGGTCACATTGACCTTGATCACGGTGCGGTCGGGCGCCGCCTCGGACGGGACGTTGGTGACATCCGACTTCTCGAAGAAGTTCAGGTCCTTGATCCGCTGCTGGGAGCGGCGAAGCTTGGCGGTGTTGAAGGCGTCGCCCTCGACCAGGGTGAACTCGCGACGAACCACCTTGTCCAAGGTGCGGACGTTGCCGGTGATGTCGATGCGTTCGACATAGACCCGCGGCCCCTCCTGGATCTCGTAAAGAATGTCGACCGTCTTGGTGTCGCGGTTGCGCTTGATCTGCGGCCGGACATCGACAAAGGCATAGCCTTTGGTCCCCAGCGCGTCGGTCAGATGCTGAACCGTGTTTTCCACATCGTCGGCATTGTACCACTCGCCGCGCTCGCTGGTGACCAGCGGCCGCAAATCCTCGGGCTTGACGTCCTTGAGGTTGACCTTGACGTCCGAGCCGCCGAACTTGTAGCGGTCGCCTTCATCGATGGTGAAGGTGATGAAGAAGCCGGCCCGATCGGGCGTCAGCTCGGCCACGGCGGAATTGACGCGGAAATCGGCGAAACCGTGCTTCAGATAGAAGCGCCGCAGCAACTCGCGGTCATAGTTGACCCGATCGGGATCATAGGTGTCGTCGGACGACAGGAAGCGGTACCAGCGTTCTTCCTTGGTCAGCAGCACCTCGTGCAGCTTCGACTCGCCGTAGAAGTGATTGCCGACAAAGTTGATGCGCTTGACGTAGGTCGCCGGGCCTTCGTTGATTTCGAACACCAGATCGACGCGATTCTGGTCCAGTTGGATGATCTTCGGCTCGACGGTGGCGGCGAACCGCCCTTCGCGGCGGTACAAATCAAGGATGCGCTTGACGTCGGCCTGCACCTTGGTGCGCGTGAAGACCACGCGCGGCCGCAACTGCACTTCCGACTGCAACTGTTCTTCCTTGAGGCGCTTGTTGCCCTCGAAGGCCAGACGATTGATGATCGGGTTTTCGACCACCCGCACCACCAGGGTGTCGCCGTCCTGGCGGATAGTGACGTCGGCGAACAGGCCGGTGTTGAACAGAGTCTTCAGCGACCGGTCGACGCGCTCGGCATCGTAGGGATCGCCCTCGGCGATCGCCATGTAGGACTTGACGGTCGAAACCTCGATTCGCTGGGTGCCCTGGACGACGACTTTCCGCACCCTTTGGGCTTCCTGCGCGGTTGCCGGCAGAGCGGCAACGACGGCGAGCGCCGTCATCAATGCAGTCCTGCCCACGAAACTCATCAAGGCCCCCTGAATCGACTGATCGGCTTAGGAAAACAACCGCTTCACCACGTCCCACAACGGCAGAGAAACAATATCGTTGCGCGTCGCGAAGACCATCAAGGCCAATACCAGAAACAGGCCGATTCGGAAACCATATTCTTGTGCGCGCTCTCCCAATGGCCGCCCAAGGATCGCTTCGATTGCATAAAAAAGAAGATGCCCGCCATCCAACACCGGGATAGGGAACAGATTGATCAGGCCAAGATTAAGCGACAACAGGATCGTATAGAATACAACGCTGGGCACGCCAAGTTGCGCCGCCTCTCCCGCCCCCTTGGCAATTCTGATCGGTCCGCCCAGTTCATCCGCGGCGCGGGTTCCACTGATCATCTGGCCGATGCCGACGAAAGTCGAGGTGACCATGCTCTCGGTCTCGCGCAACGACGCCCACAAGGCGGTGCCGGGGCCGTGATGGACCACCCGCATCCGCGCCTGGTCGGCGGAGATGCCGAGCACCGGCACCTTTTCCAGATCGCCGAACAGCCCCTTGCGCTCGATGACGCGGGGCCGCGCCGTCACGGTGAACTGATTGCCGTCGCGCTCGACCGACAGCGTCAGCAACCGCTCCATCTCGAGCCGGACGATGCGCTGAATATCCTGAAAGCGTTCGATCTCGGTGCCGTCGATGGCGAGAATGCGATCGCCGGACTTCAAGCCGGCCGCCGCCGCCGCGCTACCGGGCTGAACCTCGCCGATCACCGGCTCGGCCACCGGCTGTCCCAGCGCCATGAACATGATCGCCAACCCGGCGATGGCGAACAGGAAATTGGCGATGGGTCCGGCGGCGACGATGGCGGCGCGCTGTCCCACCCGCTTATGCCGGAAGGACACGGCCTTTTCCTCGTCGGTCATCGGCCGCGGGTCGGCGGTGGCCGAAGCCTCGTCGGCATCGCCGAACATCCGCACATAACCGCCGAGCGGCAGCAGACTGATGCGCCAGCGAGTGCCGGCCTTGTCGGTCCAGCCCACCAGTTCCTTGCCGAAGCCGATGGAAAAGACGTCGATCTTCACGCCATTGCGCCGCGCCACCAAGTAGTGGCCCAGTTCATGGACGAAAACCACCACCGTCAGAATCAGGACGAAGACGATACCGTAGTTCCAGACCAGGCCGGCCACATGTTCCATGTCAGCTTTATCCGCTTAAGCCCACGCCGCCACAATCTTCCGGGCGCATTCCCTCGCCTTGCGATCCTCGGCGAAGACGTCATCGATCGAGCCCAACGCCACGTGGGCGACCTTTTCGAGGGTGCGCTCGACCACTTCGGCGATGTCGAGGAAGCCGATCTGGCGGTCGAGGAACGCCTGGACGGCGATTTCATTGGCGGCGTTGAGGACAGTTGGGGCGGAACCGCCGGTTTGCAAGGCGCGCCTGGCCAGGGCCAGCGCCGGGAACCGCTCGGGGTCGGGCGCCTCGAAGGTCAACTGGGCGATCGCCGCGAGGTCGAGCTTGGGCGCCGGGGCCGGGATGCGGCGCGGCCAGCCCAGCGCATAGGCGATGGGGGTACGCATGTCGGGCGAACCCAATTGGGCCAGCATTGAGCCATCGACATAGGAAACCGCCGAATGGATCACCGATTGCGGATGGACGACGATGTCGATCTTGTCTTCCGGCAGACCGAACAGGTGGTAGGCCTCGATCAGTTCCAGGCCCTTGTTCATCATCGTCGCCGAATCGACCGAAATTTTGGCGCCCATCGACCAGTTGGGATGGGCGACCGCCTGCTCCGGGGTGACCCCCGCCATATCGGCCTTGGACGTGCGCCGGAACGGCCCGCCCGACGCGGTGAGGATGATTTTCTCGATGCGGTCCTTCTGGTCGAAGTCGAAGACCTGGAAGATGGCCGAATGCTCGGAATCGACCGGCAGCAAGGTGGCGCCGTGCTTGGCCACCTCGGCCATCATCAATTGTCCGGCGCAGACCAGGCATTCCTTGTTGGCCAGACCGATGGTGACGCCGCGCCGAATGGCGGCCAGGGTCGGTGCCAAACCGGCGGCGCCGACGATCGACGCCATCACCCAGTCGGCAGGCAGTTCCGCCGCCTCGACCACCGCCTTGGGGCCGGCGGCAACGGCGACGCCGCTGCCGTCGAGCAGACGGGCAAGCGGCTCCAGATTGCGCTCGTCGGCCACCACCGCCACGGCGGGACGCAGGCGACGGGCCTGCTCGGCCAGCAGTTCGACGTTGTTGTTGGCGACCAGGGCCTCGACCCGATATGCCTGGGGATCGGCCTCGATCAGTTCCACCGTGTTGCGACCGATCGAACCGGTCGAACCCAGGATGGTCACGCCGCGGCGGCCATCACCCTTCACCATTGCCACTTCAATACCTCCGTCCCGGTCGCCAGCACCCCGAGCGCCACCGCTCCGGCCGCCGTCAACAATCCGTCGACCCGGTCCAGGACACCGCCATGACCGGGAATGATGTTGCTGGCGTCCTTAACGCCCCAGCGGCGTTTGACCCAGCTTTCGAGCAGGTCGCCACCCTGGGCGACCATAGCCAATACCGCGCTGCCCACCGCCAGACTAAAGCCCGCGGTCGTCGCGCCCTCCCAACCCGCCGCCAAGCCGACCAGCGCCGCCGATGCCATGCCGCCCAGCAGCCCGGCCCAGGTCTTCTTGGGGCTGACCTTGGGCGCCAACAACGGTCCGCCGATCAGGCGACCGCAGGCATAGGCGCCGATATCGGTGGCCCAAACCACCAGCAGCAGCCACAACAGGGTGGTCCGGCCGAACGCGCCCTGTCCCCGCAGCCAGACCAGCGCCACCGCCGGCACGCCGACATAGAGTGCGCCGAACCAGACCCAGGCGCGGGCGCGGACGTTGCCCCGACCGAGATCGGTGGCCAATCCGGCGCCGACAAAGGCCGCCGCCAATACCAGTACAAGGGCGGCCAAGGGTGTCGACACCGCCAGCAGGCATGCGCCGGCGCACAGAAGAGCGGCCGCCCTTCCCGACCAGCCGAAACCGCCCAGCGCCATTTTATGCCATTCCCAGCACATGATGGCGGCGGCCAGCGCCGCCAGGGCGGCGAAGGCGTAGCCGCCCCACCACACCGCGGCGAGAGCCGGAGGAGCCAGAACCAAAGCGGAAATCGCGCGGGTTCGCAGCACCGGGCGCGTCTCAGCCGGCCGCGGCGCCGAAGCGGCGCTCGCGACGATGGAAGTCCTCGACAGCGGCGGCCAGTTCGTCGCGGCCGAAATCCGGCCACAAGGTATCGACGAACACCAGTTCGGCATAGGCCGCCTGCCAGAGCAGGAAGTTGGAGATGCGCTTCTCGCCCGAGGTGCGGATCATCAGGTCGGGATCGGGAATATCGGCGGTGAACAGGCGCCGGGACACCGCCGCCTCATCGATCGCCTCGGCCGACAACCGGCCGGCCGCGACCTCTTCCGCCAATTGGCGGGCGGCCAGAACGATTTCCTGACGGCCGCCATAGGACAGGGCCAGGATCAGGGTGAGCGCCGTGTTGTTGGCGGTCTTGACCTCGGCCTCGTCAATCAGGTTGACGATATCCTTCCCCAGCCGGGTCCGCTCGCCGATCACCTTGAGGCGGACGCCATTCTTGTTGAGGTTGGCGATCTCGTTGCGCAGATACAGCCGCAACAACCCCATCAGGTCGGTGACCTCGCCGGCCGGGCGCTTCCAATTCTCGGACGAGAAGGCATAAAGCGTCAGATAGCCGATGCCCATCTCCCGCGCCGCTTCGACCGTCCGCCGCACCGCCTCGGCACCCCGCTTGTGCCCGGCCGTGCGGGGCAGACCGCGCGACTTCGCCCACCGGCCGTTACCATCCATGATGATGGCAACGTGCAGCGGCGCGGACGCTTCGATGGGAGAAGGAGCGGGCTTCATCGGCATCAGACCTGCATGATCTCTTTTTCCTTGTTGGCCAGCGAATCGTCGATCTTCTTGATCGTCTCATCGGTGATGGCCTGCACTTCCTTCTCGTGTTTCTTGATCTCGTCTTCCGAGATGTGGCCGTCCTTGGCCAGTTTCTTCAGCGCGTCCATGCCATCGCGCCGCACGTTGCGCACCGACACCCGCGCCTGCTCGCCGTATTTTCCGGCGATCTTCTGCATCTCGCGACGACGCTCCTCGTTAAGCGCCGGAATCGGCACCCGCACCAACTGCCCATCGACCGAGGGATTGAGCCCCAGCCCGGCATCGCGGATGGCCTTTTCGACCGACTTGATCATGCCCTTGTCCCAAACCTGGACGGTCAGCATGCGCGGCTCGGGAACGCCGACGGTACCGCATTGCGACAATGGCATCGAGCTGCCATAGGCGTCGACCATCACCGGATCCAGCAGGCTGGTCGAGGCGCGCCCGGAGCGCAGACCCGAGAATTCCTTACGGAGCACCTCGACGGCGGAATCCATCCGACGGTGCAGATCCTTCTTCAGATCATTCCAATTAGTCGGAGCAGCCACGGCATCAATCCCCTTCGGCTATGATGGTGAAGCGCCCACGGCCGCGAATCACTTCGGTAAAGGCGCCGTCCTCGTGCAGGTTGAAGACCAGGATCGGCACCTTGTTTTCGCGGCACAGCGCTATGGCGGCGGCGTCCATCACCTTGAGGTCGCGCGCCAGCACCTCGTGAAAAGTCAAAGAATCGTAACGCTTGGCATCTTTCACCTTCTTGGGGTCGGCGGTATAGACGCCATCGACCTGGGTCGCCTTGAGAAGCGCGTCGCAGCCCATTTCCACGGCGCGCAGCGCGGCGGCGGTATCGGTGGTGAAGAACGGATTGCCCGTACCGGCGCCGAAGATGACCACCCTTCCCTTCTCCAGGTGGCGGACGGCCCGGCGGCGAATGTAGCTTTCGCAAACGGTCGGCATCGGAATCGCCGACTGCACCCGGCTCTCGATTCCCAGGCGCTCGATGGCGTTCTGCAGGCTAAGAGCGTTGATGACGGTGGCCAGCATGCCCATGTAGTCGGCCGCCGCCCGTTCGATGCCGGTGGCCGCCCCGGCGAGGCCGCGGAAGATGTTGCCGCCGCCGATCACGCAGCAGACCTCGACCCCCAGGTCATGCACCGCCTTCACCTCGCGGGCGATGCGGTCGACGGTGGCGGGGTCGAGCCCGTAATCGAGGCTGCCCATCAGCCCTTCGCCCGAAATCTTCAGGAGAACGCGGCGGTACGCTGCGTCGCTGGCCATGATGCCTCTCTTCGCCTCGAGAGTTGGGAAAACCGGCGGTGAACCCCCGCCCAAGCGGGCGCGATCATACACCATTCCCGCCGCCTGTCGCCCCCCTCGCGAGCGGCCGAAGCCGCCCGCGCGGGAGCGGACCGGTCAGCGGCCCAACTGGGCGGCGACCTCGGCGGCGAAGTCCTTCTCTTCCTTCTCGATCCCGGCACCGAGCGCGTAGCGGACGAACCCGGTCAGCTTGACCGGCGCCCCCACCTGCTTGGCGGCGTTCTCGACCACCTTGGAAATCTTGTTCTCCTGATCGACGACGAACACCTGGTCGAGCAGGCAGACTTCCTCGTAGTACTTGCGGATGCGGCCTTCGACCATCTTCTCGATGACCGCCGGCGGCTTGCCGGAGGCGGCGGCCTGTTCAGCCAGAACCGCGCGCTCGCGATCGAGCGAGGCGGAATCGACCGACGAGCTGTCGAGGAACAGCGGGCTGGCGGCGGCGACGTGCATGGCCAATTGCTTGCCCAATTCCGCCAGCTTGGCGACGTCACCGGTCGATTCGAGCGCCACCAGCACGCCGATCTTGCCGAGGCCGGGGGCGATGGCGGAATGGATGTAGCTGGCGACAACGCCGGCCGAGACCGACAGGCCGGCGGCGCGGCGCAGGTTCATGTTTTCGCCGATGGTGGCGATCATCGCGGTCAGCTGCTCTTCGACGTTCTTGCCGGCGCCCGGGAAGGCGGCCCGCTTCAGCGCCTCGATGTCGGTGCCGGCGTCCAGCGCCACCTTGGCGACCGAGCTGACGAAGCCCTGGAACTGCTCGTTGCGGGCGACGAAGTCGGTCTCGGCGTTGACCTCGACCACCACGCCCTTGGTGCCGGCGGCGGCGACGCCGACCAGACCCTCGGCGGCGACGCGGCCGGCCTTCTTGGCGGCGGCGGCCAGGCCCTTCTTACGCAGCCAGTCGATGGCGGCCTCGATGTCGCCGGCAACCTCGTTGAGCGCCTTCTTGCAATCCATCATCCCGGCGCCGGTCTTCTCGCGCAATTCCTTGACAAGCGAGGCGGTGATTTCGGCCATGGGTTTCCCTCTTGGTGACAGGATTCAGAAAAATGGCGGCGACGATGAGTCGCCGCCATTCATGAAACGGTCCTCGACGGGCGCTCAGGCGCCGGTCGGAGCCTCTTCGCCAGCGGCGTCGGCCACCGGGGCCTCGACCACGGCCTCGACCACGGCTTCAACCTCGATCGCCTCGACCGGAGCTTCCGCCGCGGCGCCGATGTCGCCACCGCCGCGCGTGATCTCGGCCTGGATGCCGTCGAGAACGGCGCCGCCGATCATGTCGCAGTAGGTCTGGATGGCGCGGATGGCGTCGTCATTGCCCGGAACCGGATAGGTGACGCCGGCCGGATCGGAGTTGGAATCGAGGATCGCCACCACCGGAATGTTCAGCTTGTTGGCCTCTTGGACCGCCAGCGATTCCTTGTTGGTGTCGATGATGAACAGGATGTCGGGCAGGCCGCCCATCTCCTTGATGCCGCCCAGCGCCCGCTCGAGCTTGTCGCGCTCGCGGGTCAGGACCAGCTGTTCCTTCTTGGTCAGGCCGCCGAGCACGCCGGAATTCAGCTGCTCGTCCAGCTCGCGCAGGCGCTTGATCGACTGGGAGATGGTCTTCCAGTTGGTCAGCATGCCACCCAGCCAGCGGTGATTGACGTAGTACTGGCCGCAGCGCTTGGCCGATTCGGCGACGATGTCCGAGGCGGCGCGCTTGGTGCCGACGAACAGAACGCGGCCGCCACCGGCGACGACGTCGCGAACCGCCTGCATGGCGCGGTGCAGCATGGGCACCGACTGCTGCAGGTCGATGATATGGATCCCGTTGCGCACCCCGAACAGGAAGGGGGCCATCTTGGGATTCCAGCGGCGGGTATTGTGACCGAAATGGACGCCAGCCTCGACCAGCTGACGCATGGAGAATGTCGGCAACGACATGGGAAGATCCTTTTCTTCTCCGGTTGAACCTCCGCGGGCTGTTATCGGGGATACCCCCGACACCGGAGCGACGAACGCACAACACATGCGCCGCCGCGTACCCGCGTGCGGATTAGTGGCCGGCTACATAAACCCTTGCGCCGCCTTTGGCAAGGGCCATCGCCCTACTCGCCCCCGGACGCCAGCCGCCAGAGCGTGTCGATATCGGCGATCGCGGCGGCGACAACCCCGCCGTCCAGGCGTCCGGACAGGACCATGCCCTCCAGCACGGGCACCGCTTCGGCGACGCCCAGGGCCCGTCGGTAGGGGCGATCCTGCGACAGGGCCTGAAACACGTCGGCGACGGCGATCACCCGCGCCTCTTCCGACAAACCGTCGCCTTCACGGTGGAAGGGATAGCCGTTGCCCACCACCGCCTCGTGATGGTAGGCGGCCCAGGCGACCAGCGGGCAGTCGCCGAAGACGTGGCCCAGGATTTCCCAGGTGTCGAAGGCGTGCCGGGCCATGGCGTGGCGTTCATCGGGCGAAAGCGGCTCGGGCTTTTCCAGCACCTCGTCGGGAATGCGCAGCTTGCCGAGGTCGTGCAGCAATCCGGCGATCTCCAGCATGTCCAGCGTCGCCACCGGCAGGTAGAGCAGCCGGCCCAGCCGCCGGGCGACCCGGGCGACGCCCTGGCTGTGCCGTTCGGTGAAAGGACTTTTGGCGTCGATGATGCGGCCGAACATGCCTGCCAACGCCCGCATGCCATGGATATCGACGGCGACGCGACGCCCGCCCCGCAAGCCCTCCCCCACCCTTTCGCGCAGCGATGGCTCGTCCTGCATGAACCAGAAGGCCTCGTGGCCGGAAAGTTCGACGAACAGCTTGAACAGCGCCGGAGCGAAATGGGTGGGCGCGTATCCCGCCAGGACGTCGGCGACATGCCGGCCGGCCTTGACACCACGGGCCCGCACGGCGTCGGCGCGATCGGCCAGGAAGATCAGGTTGGCCCGCAGCGCCACCGAGGCGGGAATGGCGCCGCCGTCCATCTCGGCCCAATGGCCGTGATGGGCCAAGACCACCGGCGCCAGATGCGCCAGCAGCGGCACCTCGGACAAGTAGGCGAAGCCGCGTTCGCAATGGGCCTGGGCGCCGCTCCAATCGACGTCGCCGATCAGCATCTTGTGCTCGCGGGTCGAGGAAACGCCGCAATCGTGCAGCAGACCGGCGCGCAATACCTCGCGCACCTCGCCATCGTCCCAACCGGCCTGCCGGGCGATTTCGGCGGCCATCAGCCCGACGCGGCAGCCATGCCCGGTTTCGTCGACCCCGATATAGTCGAGCGCCTGGGACAGCGCCAGGACGGCACGGTCGAGATCAATGGTGAAAGGCGAAGGATCGGCGCTCATTTGGACATCCTACACGGGGGTGAACGCGGGTCCTATCCTTCCGCCAGCCGGCCGTCTTCCAAACGAATGATACGGTCCATGCGGCGCGCCAGTTCGGGGTTATGGGTGGCGATCAAAGCCGCCACGCCCGATTCGCGCACCAGCCGCAACAATTCCTCGAAAACGCCGCCGGAGGTGTGCGGGTCAAGGTTGCCGGTCGGTTCGTCGGCCAGCAGCACCTTGGGGTCGTTGGCCAGCGCCCGGCAGATGGCGACGCGTTGCTGCTCGCCGCCGGACAATTGCCCCGGCCGGTGCTCGGCCCGCGCGCTCAGCCCCATGGTCGTCAGCAACCGAAGCGCCTTGGCCTTGGCCTTGGCCCGCGACACGCCGGCGATCATCTGCGGCAGCACGACGTTCTCGATGGCCGAGAACTCCGGCAGCAGGTGGTGGTACTGGTAGACGAAGCCCAGATGCAGACGGCGCAGGCGGGTGCGCCGCTCCTCGCCGAGCTTGCCGCAGGCCTCGCCGGCCAGGAAGACCTCGCCGCTATCGGGACGTTCCAGCAGACCGGCGATGTGCAGCAGGGTCGACTTGCCCGCCCCCGACGGTCCGACCAGGGCGACGATTTCGCCCGGCCGAATGGCGAGATCGGCCCCCTTCAACACGTCGAGGCGGTCCTTACCCTGGGTGAAACCGCGACCGACGCCCTCCAGGCGCAGACCGCCGGCATTGGCCGGCTTATTCATAGCGAAGGGCCTCCACCGGATCGAGATTGGCCGCCCGCCAGGCCGGGTAGATGGTGGCGGCGAAGGACAGCCCCAGCGCCATCAGCACCACCGTCACCACCTCGCCGGAATCGACGCGGGCGGGGATCTGGGTCAGGAAATAGATCTCGGCGGCGAACAGGTCGCGGCCGACGATGCCCTGGATGAATTGGCGGATCTGCTCGATGTGAGTGGCGAACCAGACCCCCAGCGCCATCCCGAACACGGTTCCGGCGACGCCGACGCTGGCCCCGGCGAGGAAGAAGATGCGCAGGATCATGCCGCGCGTCGCCCCCATGGTGCGGAGAATGGCGATGTCGCGCCCCTTGTCCTTCACCAGCATGATCAGGCTGGAGATGATGTTGAAGGCGGCGACGATGATGATCAGCGTCAGGATCAGGAACATCACGTTCCGTTCGACCTGAATGGCGTTGAAGAAGCTGGAATTGGCCTGCTGCCAGTCGTAGATCCGCAGCCCCGAGCCGGCGTCCAAGCGATAGATCGCCGCGCGCAGGCTGGGCACCTTGTCGGGATCGTCGGCGAAGACCTCGATCTGGCTGACCTGGCCGGGCATTTGGAAATAGGTCTGCGCCGCCTCGAGCGGCATGAAGACGAAGCTCGAATCGTATTCGTACATGCCGATTTCGAAGGTCGCCACCACCCGGTAGCCCCGCATGCGCGGCACCGTGCCGAAGGCGGTGGCGATGCCCTTGGGTGAAATCAGGGTGACGGTGTCGCCGACGCCGATGCCCAGCTTCTCCGCCAAGCGGCGCCCGATCATCACCGAATCGTTGCCGTCGAACCGCTCGGCCGCGCCGCGCAGGTTCTTCTTGAAGATGTCACGGCCGAACAGATCGTCCGGCCGCACCCCGCGCACCATCGCCCCGGCGGCGCCCCCGGCCGAGGTCGCCATCACCTGCCCTTCCACGGTCGGGATGGCGCGGACCACGCCGGGCAATTTGCGGATGGCGTCGGCCAGCGGATCGAAATCGGGCAGCGACGGCCCGGTGCTGTAAACCCCGACATGGCCGTTGATGCCAAGGATGCGCGACAGCAATTCCTGCCGGAAGCCGTTCATCACCGCCATCACCACGATCAGCGTGGCCACCCCCAGCCCGATGCCGAGCAGCGAAAAGCCGGCGATCACCGAGATGAAGCCCTCTTTGCGCCTGGCCCGCAGATAGCGGAAGGCGACCATCCGTTCGAAGGCGTTGAAAATCATCGCAACCAATCCCTATTCACCCGTTCCGTCATCCCGAGCGCAGTCGAGGGATCTTTCACGCACCTTGCCCGAAAGATCCCTCGTCGCTTCGCTCTGTCGGGATGACGGCCTCGGTCACGCAACCAACCTTGCCAGCGCCGATTCGACCGACAATTCCACCTTCTCACCGGTTTGGCGGCTCTTCAGTTCGATCACGCCGGCCGCCAGGCCCTTGGGGCCGATCACCAACTGCCAGGGCAGGCCGATCAGGTCCATGTCGGCGAACTTGACCCCGGCCCGCTCGTCGCGGTCGTCGTAGAGCACTTCGACGCCCCGCTCGACCAGGGTGCGATAAATGTCCTCGCAAACCTTGTCGCAGCCGGCATCGCCGGTCTTGAGATTGATCAGGCCGACCTTGAACGGCGCCACGCTTTCCGGCCACTTGATGCCGCGCTCGTCGTGGAAGGCCTCGATGATGGCGCCGACCAGGCGCGACACGCCGATGCCGTACGAGCCCATCTCGACCGCCACCGGATTGCCGTCGGGACCGGCGACCACCGCGTTCATCGCCTTCGAGTACTTGGTGCCGAAATAGAAGATGTGGCCGACCTCGATGCCGCGCGCCACCTTCAGGCGGTCGGGCGGCGGCACGTTGGCGGCGTTGGGGTCGTGCTTCTCGTCGGTGACGGCGTAAAGCCGCGACAGGGCGTCCAGGTCGATTTCGCCCTTGGCCGCCAGTTCGTCGTAGGCGACATCGTAGAAGACGCCGCTCTCGCCGGTCTCGGCCAGGATGTGGAACTCGTGGCTGAGATTGCCGCCGATCGCGCCCGAATCGGCCTGCATCGGAATGGCGGTCAGCCCCATGCGCTTGAATGTCTTTAGATAGGCATTGAACATCGCCTCGTAAGACTTTCTGGCGCCGTCATAATCCATGTCGAACGAATAGCTGTCCTTCATCAGGAACTCACGTCCGCGCATCACCCCGAACCGCGGCCGCACCTCGTCACGGAACTTCCACTGGATGTGGTAAAGAATCTTCGGCAGTTCCTTGTAACTCTTGACGTTATCGCGGAAAATCTGGGTGATCAGTTCCTCGTTGGTGGGACCGAACAGCATCTCGCGGTCGTGGCGATCGACGATGCGCAGCATCTCCTTGCCATAGGCGTCATAGCGCCCGCTTTCACGCCAGATGTCGGCCGACTGGATGGTCGGCATCAGCAATTCCTGGGCACCGGCGGCGTCCTGCTCCTCACGGACGATCTGTTCGATCTTGCGCAGCACCTTCCAACCCAGCGGCAGCCATGAATAGATGCCGGCCGCCGACTGACGGACCATTCCCGACCGCAGCATCAGGCGGTGCGAGGCGATCTGCGCCTCGGCGGGGGTCTCCTTGAGGGTCGGCATGAAAAAAACGGAAAGGCGCATCATGGCTCCTAGGCGGCGGCGTTACGGCGGGCCCCGACTTTAGGCAAAGCCCCGCCGGAAGACAATGCGCTGGATGGCTTTAACAGGTTGCGGAAAAACCCCCTCAGCCTCCCCTTGTATCGTCACCCCCGCGAAGGCGGGGGTCCATGTTGACGCAAACTCCAAGTCGCATCGGAAGATGTTGTGTGTGGACACATGGATTCCCGCTTTCGCGGGAATGACGGAAGATAATGTCGGAGTTTTTCCGCAACCTGTTAAAGCAAAGCGCAATCCGGCTGAATCGCTTCGTTTCAAAGGCCATTGCGGCCGAGGCCAAGCAAACCGGAGGTTTGCGCCCGGCGAGGGGGCCTATGACCCAACCGAGAACCGAGTGCACCTAAGTGCACGATGTTCTAATGCAAGCCGCGCTTGCGGCATTCCGCCGCCAGGGCGCCGGTATCGCCCTCACCGACCTGCTGGCCGTTGATTGTAAAGATATTGTGGGCGATGTCGTAGCGGATCTCGGCCACCGGCATCTGACTGTTGCCCTGGCTCGCCGCCAACGTCCCTTGCTGCGCCGAGACCGCCGATTGCTGGGCTGAAACCGCCTGCTGCTGTCCCTGGAGGGCGGTCGCCTGCTGGGAAAGCTGGCTGGCCGGCGTGACCCCGGCGTCAATCAGCGCCTGGACCTGGCTCTGGGCGGCGGTGTTGGCGGCAATGGCGGCGGTATTGGCGTCGAGGTTGCTTTTAGCGGCGTCGTAATTGGCTTGCGCCGTCAAATGACCGGTCGTCCCCACCGGATTGGCCGCCAGCGCCGCCTGGGCGGCGTTGTACTTGGCCTGGAGCGAGGTTGGATCGGCGGCGTTGGTCTGCGCCTGCAACTTGGCGGCGGCGGCGGTCAGCGCCGTCAGCTGCGCCTGGTTGGGATTGATGATGGCGTTCTGCGCCGCGATGTTGGAATTGGCCGAGTTGATGGCGGTGGTGTTGGCGTCCAGCTTGGCCTGGGCCTGATTGTAGGCGGCCAGCGCCGACAAATAGCCGGTCGTTCCCGCCGGATTGGCCGCCAACGCCGCCTTGGCGCTGTCCCGCGCCGAGGTCAGCGAGGCGGTCTGGCCGGTCAGCGACGTCAAGGTCTGCTGCGCCGCCGCCTTGGCCTGGTAGGCGGCGGTGACCGCCTTCTGGTTGGCGACCTGGGCGGCGGAATTGGCCGATTGCTGATTGGCAAGCGCGGCGTTCTTCGCCGCCAAGGCCGCGCTCTGCTGGGCCAACGCCTTGTTCTGACCGTAATTCACCGGGTTGATGGTGTAGGTGAAGGCGATGGTGTCGGGCAACAACTTAAGGTCGTTAGCGCCCCCCGGCAGATCGGCACCGGCCACCTTGTTGCCGTGCACGTCGACGCCCCCCTGATAGGCGACGCCGGCGGCGGGAACGTGGGCGACCAGCCGTTGGCAATCGGCGCGGGTAACTCCGACCCGTTCCTGTCCCAAGGCCGGCGACAGGCTGGCGGCGACGATGCCCAAGGCTATGGAAACGGCGATTGGAGCGCGGTTCATCCCGATGGCCTCCCGCAGCGATGGGGAATTGTTTCGCGACCACCTCGGAACGTCAACGACGTAATTTTCAGGAAAATTTCAGGTGACACGCGGAACGAAGTTGCGTAATGTCCGGTCAACGGCCTAACAATCGGCCGGGAAGGACAGAGGGGAATACCCCCGCCCTTCCCAATGCGGCTCGAGTTTAGGGAGGATACGCCGACAGCCGGTAAACGGTTGTACGAGCGGGAGACGCAGGGAAAATGGCAAGACCGGAAACCGGTCTTGCCATTTTTCATTTCAGCCTTCGGATTTTTCCATCCAGGCCGGCCGATGGACGGCAATGCGGCCGAAGGCGGGGCAATCCTCGCGGTGGGCGCCGGGCAGATAGCCGATGCTCATCAGGAACTCGTTGACCACCTCGCCACCCATGAAGACGAAGGTCTTCTTGAACAGTTTGACCCAGCCGGCCTTATCGAGCGGGTGGTGGGCGGCCACCCAGGCGGCGAACGAGCCGTGGCTGGCGCGCAAGGCCTTCAGCCTTTTGGCGTTCTCGATCACCGCCTCGATCTTGCGGCGATTGCGGATGATGCCGGCATCGCCCATCAGGCGGAGGATGTCGGCTTCACCGTAGGCGGCGACCAGGTCCGGCTCGAAGCGGTCGAAGGCGGCGACCAGCGCCGGCCGCTTCTTCAGCACAATCAGCCACGACAGCCCGGCCTGGAAGATTTCCAGCGACAACCGCTCGAACAGCACCCGCTCGTCATCCTGAGGAAAGCCGTATTCCTCGTCGTGATAGGGCTGGTGGACCGGGTGGCCCGGAGCGACGTCGCAGTACCAGCTCATCCCTTCTGTTCCAGCTCCACCAGGGTGCCGCAGAAATCCTTGGGATGCAGGAACAGCACCGGCAGGCCATGGGCGCCGATCCTGGGCTCGCCGTCGCCGAGGACGCGGGCGCCGTCGGCTTTCAGCTTGTCGCGAGCGGCCAGGATGTCCTCGACCTCGTAGCAGACATGGTGGATGCCACCCGCCGGGTTCTTTTCCAGGAAACCGGCCATCGGCGATTTGTCGCCCAGCGGCTCGACCAGTTCGACCTTGGTGTTGGGCAGTTCGACGAAGACCACGGTGACGCCGTGCGCCGGCTGCGGCACCGGCTCGGACACCTTGGCGCCCAACGTGTCGCGGTAGAGCCGGGACGCGGCGGCCAAATCCGGCACCGCGATGGCGACATGGTTCAGTCTTCCGATCATCTGGCATCCCCTTTCAACGTGTCGAACCAGTGCTATAGCACGGCAACCGAGGCACTGGGCAACCATGAAGAACTTGCGTCGGACCAGACGAAAGACTAGGACAGTTCTGAATTTCCCTCCTCGCCGATGGAGAGTTGCGCTGCAGGACGAGCCCATCGACGCGGACCGGAGCCGTTTCGCCGGGGAGGAGTTCATCTCGGCGAAGGAGATGAGTCGCGCCGCCAGCGTGGTCAATGTCGTCGTGTTGGCGATCCTGTCGTTGGTGGCCGTCTGCTTCCTCTGGCTGATGAGCTCGCTGCCGCGCATCGAGGGACGGCTGCCCATTCATGGTCTGGAATTGCCCGCCAGCGTCGCCCGCGACGCCATCGGCGTTCCCCAGATCACCGCCCGGACCGCCCACGACGCTTACTTCATCCTGGGCTGGGTCCATGCCCAGGACCGCATGTGGCAGATGGAGCTGCAGCGGCGCGTCGCCGCCGGCCGTCTGGCCGAAATCGTCGGCGAAAAAGCCCTGGCCAGCGATCGCTTCATGCGCACCTTGGGCCTGGCCCACCTGGCCGAAGCCGGCTTCGCCCGCCTGGACAAACCCACCCGCGACGCTCTGACCGCCTACGCCCAGGGCGTCAACGCCTGGGTCGATTCCAACCACTTCCGTCTGCCGCTGGAATTCGCCGCGCTCGGCCACCGGCCCGAGCCCTGGCGCCCAGCCGATTCGTTGATGTGGGCACGCCTGATGGGGCTGCAATTGGCCGCCAACTGGCAAGACGACATCCTGCGGGCCAAGCTGGCGGCGAAGTTCGACGCCAAGCGCCTGGGAGAATTATTCCCCGGCACCGCCGCCGACTCGCCGGTGACGCTTTCGGCCGCCACCGCCGACGCCCTGCTGGCGGCGCTGCCCGAGGCGGCGGCGCCGCGGCTCGCCTCCAATCTCTGGATCGTTGACGGACGGCATACCGTTTCCGGAAAGCCGCTGCTGGCCAACGACCCGCACCTGCCCCTGGCGGCGCCGGTCCAATGGTACCTGGCGTCGATCGAATCACCCGGCCTGTCGATTTCCGGCGCCACCATCCCCGGCATTCCCTTCCATCTGATCGGTCGCAACCAGCGCATCGCCTGGGGCCTGACCGCCACCCACGCCGATACCGTCGATCTGTTCATCGACAAACTGACCCCGGACGGCACCGCGACCCAATCGCCCTCCGGCGCGCGGCGGATCGACAGCCGCACCGAGGTGATCAAGGTCAAGGGCGGAGCGGATGTCGAACTGACGGTCCGCCAGACCTATCACGGCCCGGTGATCTCCGACCTGATCGCCAAGGACCTCGCCGGTCCGGATCAGGTGGTGGCGTTACAGGCGGCGGCGCTGGAACCCGAGGATCTGTCGGCGCAGGCCTTCTATCGCATCAGCCGCGCCGTCGACTGGAACGGCTTCCTGGCGGCGCTCAAGGATTACGCCAGTCCCGTGCAGAATTTCGGCTACGCCGACACCGCCGGCAACATCGGCTTCATCACCGCGGGGCGCATCCCCATCCGCAAGGGCGACGGCAGCCGACCGAGCCGGGGCTGGACCGGCCAAGGCGAATGGATCGGATGGATTCCCTTCGCCAAGCTGCCGCAGACCTTCAATCCCAAGTCCGGCGTCATCGTCAACGCCAACAACAAGGTGGTGCCGGCCTCGTATCCCTACGCCATCACCGCCGCCTGGCCCGATGGCTACCGCGCCCAGCGCATCACCGACCTGCTGACCGCGCCCGGCCCATTCGACCGCGGCGCCATGGCGGCGATTCAGCTGGATGCCGTATCGCTGGCCGCGCTTGAGCTCAAGGATCTGCTGAGTGGCGTCGACGCCAAGGACCCAACGGCCAAGCGGGCGGCGGCGCTGGTCGCCGCCTGGGACGGCCGCGCCGACCGCGACCGTTCCGAACCGCTGATCTTCAACGCCTGGGTCGCCAATCTGTGGCGAAACCTGCTCCAGCCCCATTTGGGCGCCGATCTGCAAACCTTCGCCTCGGTCCGCCCGGGCGTGTTGGCCGGCATCCTCACCCGCTATCGCCACTGGTGCGGCGACGGCGGGCCCCAGCCGCGCTCCTGCGATGACCTGATCGCCGCCAGCCTTGACCAGACGGTGGTGGAATTGGCGGGCCGCCACGGACCGGACCCAAGCAAATGGCGGTGGGGCGACGAGCATCTGGCGGTATTCGCCAACCAGGTCGTCGACCGGATTCCGGTGCTGTCGCGCTTGTCGCACCTGGAGATCGCCACCGATGGCGACGATTTCACCGTCAACCGCGGCACCTTCGCGCCGGGCGGCTTCACCCAGGTCCACGGTGCCGGTATGCGGACGGTCTTCGACCTCGCCGATCCGGCCGAAAGCCGCTTCGTGCTGGCCACCGGCCAGTCGGGCAATCCGCTGTCGCGGAACTACGGCAACCAGTTGAAGGCGTGGCGCGCCAACCAAGGATACGCCATCGCCAAGCGCCCGCCCGACGCGGCGGTGTTGAGCATGGAGCCGGGATATAAGGATTAGCGGGTTGCGGCGCCCGGTATCTCCGGGCGCCGGAAGCCGATCAGGCAACCGCGCTGAAGCGCGCCTTGCCGACGCCGCAGACCGGGCAGCGGTCCGGCGCCTCGCCGATCACCGTGTGGCCGCAGACATCGCAGACATGAATGTCGGCACCGGGCAAGTCCTGGCCCTTGGCCACCGCGTCGAGCGCGCCCTGGAACAGGCCATGATGGGTCTTTTCCACCGTCATGGCGTTCCGCATCGACACCGCCGCCTTGGTGTGGCCCTCGGCCTCGGCGGTGGCGACGAACCCCGGATACATCGATTCGAATTCGTGCTTTTCCCCGGCAACGGCGGCGGCCAGGTTCTCGGCGGTGGTCTTCACCCCACCCAGCGCCCGCAGATGGGCGTGGGCATGGATGGTCTCGGCCGCCGCCACGGCGCGGAACAGCTTGGCCACCTGCGGCAGGCCTTCCTTGGCCGCGGCGTCGCCATAGGCCAGATACTTGCGGTTGGCCTGGCTCTCTCCGGCGAACGCTTCCGCCAGATTCTTCTCAGTCGTCATGTTTCATTCCCCTGAAGTCACATCATTTCGCCGCCCACCGGGGACGGCGGTCCGTATTCGAGATAGGCGCCGCGATAATAGATCAGCGGCGAGCCGCCCTCCTGATGCCGGATTCGCTGGACCCGGCCGACGACGATAACGTGGTCGCCGCCGTCGCGGACCTCGACCAGCGAACATTCCAGGTTGACCAGGCAGCCGGTCAGAACCGGCGCCCCCGAATCCCACGTTTCGTAGGCAAGCCCGTTCCATTTGCGGTCGGACCGGCTGGCGAAACGGATCGACAGGTCGCGCTGATTTTCCGCCAGAACGTTGATGACGAATTGCCCGGACTTGGTATAGGCGTCGAGCGCGGCGGTGTGATTGCCGAGGCAGAACAACACCAAGGGCGGTTCCAGCGACAGCGAACAGAAGGCGCTGACCGTCACCCCCGCCGGCTTACTCGTTTCGGGCTCGACCGCGGTGACCACCGTCACACCGGAGGCGAAGCAGCCCAGGGCCTTGCGAAAGGTACGCTGATCAACGGACATCGGCCTGCTCGCCTGATCGTCGGAAGGAAGACTCGCAGCTTAATAACGTTTCGCCGCCAAGGTCAAATGCCGCCTTCCGTCGACCGCCGCATCCTCAAGCCCGTTCAAACATTTTTGGCCGGTCATTAAAGTTGACTCGCGACAGACGACGCGAATTATAGCATGCTCCGGGCGACAGGTTGAAACACCGGTCCTACGGGTGGGAACCGCGCAGGGGAAGTGAATGTTCGCAATCGTCGGCCTAGTCGTCACCACCCTTTCGGTGATTGGCGGCTACGCGTTGAACGGCGGCCATATGGGGGTGCTATTCCAACCCTTGGAATGGCTGATCATTTTCGGCGCCGCCGTGGGATCGCTGCTGCTTGGCAATCCCAAGAACATCATCATGGGCGCGGTCGGCAACCTTGCCCTGGTCTTCAAAGGCCCCCACCACAAGAAGGAAGACTTCGTCGAACTTCTGTCGATGCTTTACGCGGTCTTCAAGCTGGCCAAGACCAAGGGCGATCTGGCGCTCGAAAGCCACGTGGAAAAGCCCGATGAAAGCCCGCTGTTCGCCAAGTTCCCCGGCTTCAACGGCGACCACCATGTCCGCACCTTCCTGTGCGACTATCTGCGCCTTTTGACGCTCGGCACCTCCAACGCCCACGAACTTGAAGTCGTCATCGACGGTGAGCTTGAAGCCCACCACAAATTCTTCCACGAGGTCTCGCACGCGGTGAACCTGATGGCCGACGCCATGCCGGCGCTCGGCATCGTCGCCGCGGTGCTGGGCGTCATTCACACCATGGGTTCGATCACCGAGCCGCCGGAGGTGCTGGGCCACCTGATCGGCGCCGCGCTGGTCGGCACCTTCTCGGGCGTGCTGCTGTCCTATGCGGTGTTCGCGCCGCTGGCTCGCAACATGCAGCTCTGCTTCGATTCCGACTCGTACTACCACGGCGCCATCAAGGCCGGTCTGCTGGCCCACATGCAGGGCTACGCGCCACAGGTGTCGATCGAGTTCGCCCGCAAGATCCTGCCCGACGAACTGCGCCCGACCTTCCAGGAACTGGAAGAGACCGTCACCAACCTTCCCCCGGATTGAGGCAGCGGCTGAATCGCCATGGCCGAAGGACAATCCATCATCATCAAACGGGTGAAGAAGGTCGGCGGCGCCGCCCACGGCGGCGCCTGGAAGGTTGCCTACGCCGACTTCGTCACCGCCATGATGGCCTTCTTCCTGCTGCTGTGGCTGCTGAATGCCGTCACCGAGGAGCAGTTGACCGGCATCTCCAACTACTTCGCCCCCAGCATGGCGTCGAAAAGCCAATCCGGTTCGGGCGGCATCCTTGGCGGCCAGGTGATCGGCCCCGAATCGCTGATTTCCAACCAAAGCTCGCCCAGTCTGGTGCAGCACCTGCCGCCCTCGTCGATCGGCCCCGGCGGCGAGGACCTGACCTCGGCCGCCACCGAGCCGATGGAAGGGATGAGCGAAAAGGATTTTCGCGAAAAGATGGCCGAGCGCGAACAGCAGAAGTTCGACAAGGCCCAGGAGATGCTGGAGAACGCCATCAAGGGCATTCCCGAGCTTAAGCCCTATCAGGGCTCGATGCTGGTGGACAACACCACCGAGGGCCTGCGCATCCAGTTGACCGACCAGGAAGGCCTGGCGATGTTCCCCTCGGGCAGCTCGGCCATGTACGGCTACACCAGGGCCCTGCTCGATCTGGTATCGAGGGTGGTCAACCAGTTGCCCAACAAGATCTCGATTTCCGGGTACACCGATTCGGTGCCGTTCCGCGACCCATCGGGCTACACCAATTGGGAATTGTCGGCCGACCGCGCCCTGGCCAGCCGGCGCATGCTGGTCGCCGCCGGTATTTCCGAACAACGCATCGACCGGGTGGTCGGCAAGGCCGATACCGATCCGCTGGTCAAGGACGACCCCAAGGCGCCGCGCAATCGCCGCATCAGCATCATCCTGTTGCGCGACAGCGATTTGACACCGCCGCCGCCCATGCCGGCCGGCGGCAAGGGCGAACCGGCCAAGGCCGCCGAACCGGCCGCCAAACCGAAGCCCAAGCCCTGACCCCCCACCGGGAGGATCGTCGTTGAACGACGCGCTCGTCATCCTCCACCAGCCGGAATGGGCCGATCCCTGGGGCCATCCGGAATACTATGCCGGCATCACCGCCAAGCGGGTGATCGCCTATCTAGTCGACGCCATGCTCATTCTGGCGCTGGTGCTGGCCGCCTGGGCCTTCCTGGCGGTGGCCGGCATCTTCACCCTGGGGCTGACCTGGATGATGATGGGCCTGCCGGGCGCCCTGGCCCCCCTGCTCTATCACACGCTGCTGATCGGCGGGGCGCGCTCGGCGACGCTAGGCATGCGGCTGATGGGCATCCGGGTGATGAGCGTCGCCCCCTATGCGCAAGTCGAGGATGGACGGCCGACCATGATCCAGGCCATCATCCAAACGGTGGCTTTCTATGGCTCGGTGGCGGTGACCGGCTCGCTCATCCTGCTGGTCGCATTGTTCAATTCCCGGCGCCGGACCCTGCATGACTGGCTGGCCGGCACGGTGGTGGTGAACGACGTTGCCCCCGCCCTGCGGATCGGGTGATGACTTTGAACGGAGGAAGTGGCCCCTTTGCGGTGGTGCCTCCCGAGAGAGGTTCCCATATCAGGGGGAGTTCGCCGGCGCGCGCCTCGGAAGAACGGGCGTTTTTGGCGGCGATTGGCGAGTGATGGGACACGATGGATCACATTCCCCTCAAACGGCCGCATTTCTTTTTCACCACGGCGCCGCTGCCCTGCCCCTACCTCGCCGGGCGGCTTGAGCGCAAAATCGTCACCGAACTGAACGGGCCGGACGCCGAAGTGCTGCACGAGGCGCTGTCGCGCGCCGGGTTCCGCCGCAGCCATTCCATCGCCTATACCCCCGCCTGCCCCGGTTGCAGCGCTTGCATTCCGGTCCGCATCCTGGTTGACAATTTCCAGCCGGATCGCGGCATGCGGCGGATCGCCAAAGCCAACGGCGACCTCGTCGCCCGGACGACGCCGGCCAGCGCCACCGCCGAGCATTTCCGCCTGTTTTCGCGCTACCAGGAATCCCGGCACGGCGGCGGCGACATGGCGCTGATGGGCTTTTACGATTACCGCTCGATGGTCGAGGACAGCCCCATCGAAACCTTCGTGGTCGAATTCCGCCGCCCCGACGGCGGGCTGGTCGCCGTCTGCCTGACCGACCGCATGTCCGACGGGTTGTCGGCGGTCTACAGCTTTTTCGAGCCGGATCTACCGCGCCGCTCGCTTGGCACCCAGGTGGTGCTGTGGCTGATCGAAGAGGCGGCGCGTCGGAAACTGCCCTACGTCTATCTCGGCTACTGGATCGCCGAAAGCCGCAAGATGTCCTACAAGGCCCGCTTCCAACCGCTGGAGGCCTTCGGCCCCAACGGCTGGCGGGCCTTCGAGGTGCCCGCCTAAAACCGGTTGGTACGCGGGAATCCGATCGGCGGCAGGCGGCCGACCGAGGCGCGCTTGCCCAGCCAGGGGGTCAGGTCCTTCTCGCAGCGTTCACGTTCGCCGCTCTTCCAGGACAGCCCATCGGCCAGGGTGAAGACCTTGATGTCGGCGGCGCCGCAATCCCGGTACTTCTGCAGGATGACGCCGCGGCCACGGGTCATCACCGGGATTTCCTCGGCCATGAACACCAGCAGCTTGCGGTTTTCGCCGATCACCGCCACCGCGTCGCCCTCGACCGGCAGGCAGAAGCTCGCCTTCTCGCCGGCCTCCAGGTTCAGCACCATCTTGCCGGCGCGGGTCTGGGCCAGGACTTCGTTCTCCTCGACCACGAAGCCGCGCCCGGCGCTGGCGGCGACCAAAAGGCGACGGCCGGGCCGGTGGACCAGGATGGTGGCGACGTCGGCGTCGTTGCCGAGATCGACCATCAGCCGCAGCGGCTCGCCGTGGCCGCGCCCGCTCGGCAGCTTGTCGCCGCCCAGCGTGTAGAAGCGACCGTCGGTGGCGAAGACCAGGATCTTGTCGGTGGTCTCGGCCTTCAGCGCGAATTTGAGCGAATCGCCTTCCTTGAATTTGAGATCGTCGTTGCCGTCGGCGTGGCCGCGCACCGCGCGGATCCAGCCCTTTTCCGACAGGATGACGGTGATCGGGAAGCGCTCGATGAAGGCTTCGATCGGCACCACCACGGCCGAAGGCGCCTCGCCCAACTCGGTGCGGCGCTTGCCGAGCGGCGTGGCCCCGCCGAATTGCTTGGCGATGGCGGCGATCTGCCCGGCGATCGTCTTCCAGCGCTTGCCCTCGTCGGCCAACAGGGTCTCGATCTCGGCCTTCTCCTTCGACAGGCCGTCATGCTCCTTGCGGATCTCCATTTCCTCGAGCTTGCGCAGGGCGCGCAGCCGCATGTTGAGGATGGCCTCGGCCTGCACGTCGGTGAGCGAAAACCGCTTCATCAGCGCCGGCTTGGGCTCGTCCTCGTTGCGGATGATGGCAATCACCTCGTCGAGGTTCAGGTAGGCGATCAGGTAGCCGCCCAGCACCTCCAGGCGATGCTCGATCTTGCCGAGACGGAAGCGCGAGCGGCGCTCCAGCACCTCCATGCGGTGATCGAGGAAGGCGCGCAGCACCTCCTTCAGGTTCATCACCCGGGGCACCGCGTCCTTGTCGAGCACGTTCATGTTGAGCGGCACGCGGACTTCCAGGTCGGTCTGGCGGAACAATTGCTCCATCAGGTGCTCGGCCTCGATGGTGCGATTGCGGGGCTCCAGCACCACCCGCACATCCTCGGCCGATTCGTCGCGGATATCGGCCAGAAGCGGCAGCTTCTTGTCGTTCAGCAGCTCGGCGATCTTCTCGATCAGCTTCGACTTCTGAACCTGATAGGGAATCTCGGTGATGACGATCTGATAAAGGCCGTGGCTGAGCTTCTCCACCTCCCAGCGGGCGCGCAGGCGGAACGAGCCGCGGCCGGTGCGATAGGCCTCGAACACCGCCTCGCGGGTTTCGGTCAGCACCCCGCCGGTGGGGAAGTCGGGACCCGGCATACGTTCGATCAGCGCCTCGACGGCGCAATCGGGCTGGCGGATCAGATGGTCGAGCGCGGCGCAGATCTCGCCGGCATTGTGGGGCGGGATGCTGGTCGCCATGCCGACGGCGATGCCGGCGGCGCCGTTGGCCAACAGGTTGGGGAAGGCCGCCGGCATCACCACCGGCTCCTGGTCCGAGCCGTCATAGGTGGGGCGGTAATCGACCGCGTCCTCGTCCAGGCCTTCCATCAGGGCGGCGGCGACGGCGGTCAGCTTGGCCTCGGTGTAGCGCATGGCGGCGGCGTTATCGCCGTCGATATTGCCGAAATTCCCCTGCCCCTCGACCAGCGGATAGCGCACGGCGAAATCCTGGGCCAGCCGCACCATGGCGTCATAGATCGAGGCGTCGCCGTGGGGATGGAACTTGCCCATGACGTCGCCGACGACGCGGGCGCATTTCTTGAAGCCGCCCTCGGGATCGAGCTTCAACTGACGCATGGCGAACAGCAGGCGGCGGTGCACCGGCTTCAGCCCGTCGCGGACGTCGGGCAACGACCGCGAGACGATGGTCGACATGGCATAGGCGAGATAGCGCTCGCCCAGGGCCTCGTTCAGCGGCGTCTCGCGGATATTGCCCGCTTGGGCTTTGTCGGTCATGGCGTCCTCTGGCTTGGCGGGGCCACATATAGTACGGAACACCCACGCCCCGTCAACACCTCGTAGCCAGACGCTCGATCAATCGCGCCCGCGCCGGTGGCGCCGCCAGCCCCTGCGGCCCCAGTACATGGCGGTCGAGGAAATATCCGGACAGGGCCAGCCCGTCGAGGACCTGACGGGCGTCGCCCTCGCCGCCCTCGGCCAGGAAGCGCGGCAGCGCCAGCAGTTTGTCGCGATAGGGCTCGCCCGCCGACAGCGACACCGCCCGGCCGCTCTTGGGGCTGACATAGGCGAGGCCGTCATTGGCGCCGGTGGCGGCGCAGGCCGAGAGGTCGAGGCCATAGCCGAGGCCGCGCAGCAGCGCCAGTTCCCAATGGACGTAGACGCTGGGCCAGGCGGCGCTGGCCAGGCTGGCGAGCAGCGCCGACAGGGCCTCGAACAGCGCCGGCAGCGGCTGGCGGTCGGGCAAGGTCGCTTCGGTGAGGGCGCAGGCCGAAGTTAGCGCCGCCAAACGACCGGCATCCTCCATCGCCATCGCCGCCGAGGCCTCGACCAGTTCGCATTTGAGCCGGCCCAACTGATCGGCCAGCCGCGCCCGCCATTCGGCCGACACCCGGTTGCCGGGCAGCAGCACGCCCCGATTGGCCTTGGATTGGGCGCCGCGCACCAGCCCGGCATGGCGCCCGTGGTGGCGCGTCAACAGGTTGACGACGGCGCCGTTTTCGCCGTGGGATCGCACCGCCAGCACGATGGCGTCGTCCCGCCATTCCATTTCAACGGAATTCCCAGACCATCAGGCCCAGCCCCGCCACCGCCGCCGCCAATCCCAGGGCGGCCATCGGCAGCGCCCATCGGGCACGGGGCGGCGCCTCGTCGAAGGCCTCTTCGCTCCAGGCCCCTTTACGGAAACGGTGAACCGCCACCCAGGCCACCAGCATGGTGCCGATCCAGATCAGCGCCAGGCCGAGGTTGCCGGCGGTCATGCGTCGAAATCGAGCCCGATGGCGGAGTAGAAACCGCGCTTCTCGGCCCAGTCCTCCTTGACCTTGACGTGCAGGAACAGATGGACCCGGCATTCCAGCAGCTCTTCCAACTCCAGCCGCGCCGCCTCGCCGATCGCCTTGACCCGACTGCCGCCCTTGCCGACCACCATGCCCTTCTGGCTGTCGCGCTCGATATAGATCACCTGGTCGATGCGCACCGAGCCGTCCTCGCCCTCGGTCCAGGTCTCGGTTTCCACCGCCAGGGCATAGGGCAGTTCCTGGCGCAGTTGCAGGAAGGCCTTTTCGCGGGTGATCTCGGCCGCCAGCAATCGCTGCGGCAGGTCCGAGACCTGATCCTCGGGGAACATCCACGGCCCTTCCGGCACCCGCGACGCCAGCACGCGGCCGAGATCGGCGACACCGTCCCCCGACAGCGCCGAAATCATGTAGATATCGGTGAAGATGCCGGCGGCGTTAATCTCGGTGGCCAGCGCCAGCAGCTTTTCCTTCTTCACCAGATCGACCTTGTTGAGCACCAGGATGGCCTGGCGGCCCGAGGCCTTCAGCCGGGCGATGATGGCGCGGCTGTCGTCGTTCCAACCGGATTTGGCGTCGATCAGCACGCAGACGATTTCGGCGTCGGCGGCACCGTCCCAGGCGGCGGCGACCATCGCCCGCTCCATGCGCGCCTTGGGCGTGAAGATGCCGGGGGTATCGACCAGGATCACCTGGGCCTCGGAGGCCATGACGATGCCGAGCACGCGGAAGCGGGTGGTCTGAACCTTGGGCGAGACGATCGACACCTTGGTGCCGACCAGGGCGTTGACCAGGGTCGATTTGCCGGCATTGGGGGCGCCGACGATGGCGACGTAGCCGCAACGCGTGGGGCCGCTAAAGGTTGCCTCGGTCATCGGGTCACTCTTTCCAACAGGATGGCGGCGGCGGCCTGCTCGGCGACCCGCTTCGACGGGCCGCTGCCGGTCGCCTCGTCGGCACCGGCGACGGAGACGGCCACCTTGAACACGGGATCGTGCGGAGGGCCTTCGACCCCCACCACGCTGTAGGACGGCAGCGGCTTGCCCAGCCCCTGCGCCCATTCCTGCAACGCCGTCTTGGCGTCCTTGGGCGGCGCCGCGCTTTCATCCATCAGCGGCATCCACTGGGCGCGGACGAAGGCGGCGGCGACCTCGAAACCGGCATCGGCGAACAGGGCGCCGATCACCGCCTCGCAGGCGTCGGCCAGCAGCGCCGGATTGCCGCGCCCGCCCGCCTCCTCCTCGCCCTTGGCCAGCAGGATGGCCTCGCCAAGGCCGATGCGCCCGGCGACACGGGCCAGCGCTTCGCGGCGGACCAGGGCGGCGTGGCGGCGGGCCAGGGCGCCCTCGGGCTCGGCGGGGAAGGCGGCCAACAGCATCTCGGCCACCGCCAGACCGAGAACCCGGTCGCCGAGGAACTCCAGCCGCTCATAGGCGGTGGCGGTGCGCGGGGCGCGACCGTGGACGATCGACGGATGGGTCAACGCCTGGGTCAGCAGTTCGGGACGGGCGAAATCGTGGCCCAGACTGGCGGTCAGTGCCGAGGCGGTCGCCTCCATCACCCTACTCGATCCGGTCGAAGAGGCGGCCATAGCGGATGGCGAAGGGCCAGCGCCAGACCTCCCACAACGCGGCGGAGCCGTCGGTCGAGAAGAACAGAATTTCGGCGCGCCCCACCAGATTCTCGGCCGGCACATAGCCGACCTCGTCGAGGTAGCGGGAATCCTGCGAATTGTCGCGGTTGTCGCCCATCATGAAGTAGTGGCCGGGCGGCACCACATATTCCTGGGTGTTGTCGGCCGGACCGTTGTCGCCATAGTACTCGACGATGCGGTGGCGACGGCCGTTGGGCAGCGTCTCGATATACTGGGGCGAACGGACGATGTTGCCGTCGCGGTCGCGATCGACGAAATCCTCGATGCGCTGGCGCCCCACCGGCTGACCGTTGATGTGGAGGATGCCGCCGATCATCTGCATGTGATCGCCCGGCAGGCCGACCAGACGCTTGATGTAATCGACCTTGTTCTCTTTCGGCTTCTTGAACACCACCACGTCGCCGCGATCGGGCGTGCGCTCGAAGATGCGGCCGCCGGAAAGGCCGATGCCGAACGGCATGGAATAGCGCGAATAGCCGTAGGAATACTTGGAGACGAACAGGTAATCGCCGATCAACAGGCTGGGGATCATCGACCCCGACGGGATGTTGAAGGGTTCGAAGGCGACGGTCCGCACCATACCGGCGATCAACATGGCGTAAACCACCGTCTTGATCGTTTCCCAGGTCCCGCCGGACTTTCCCCGAGCCATGAAAACCGCGCCTATCCTGTTTGCAACCACCCGTTACGGCATCGGCTGCCCGGGGGCAGCCGAAACGCGCCTGATCAAGCCAGCCCGCCCCTCCGCTGTCAAGCGGGTCGCGCCGAGACGATCACCACCGCCTCGGCCAGCGGATACTCGTCGGTCATGGTCAGGGCGATATGGGCGACCATGCCAGCCGGAATCAACTCGGCCAGCCGCCGCGCGGCGCCGCCCTCCAGCTTCAGCGTCGGCTGGCCCGAGGCCAGGTTGACCACGCCGATATCCTTCAGGAACACCCCGTCGCGGAAACCGGTGCCCAGCGCCTTGGCGCAGGCCTCCTTGGCGGCGAAACGCTTGGCATAGGTGGCGGCACGCAGCTTTTCGGTCCGGCGCTCGGCCTTGGCCTTTTCGGCGTCGGTGAACACCCGCTCGACGAAACGGGCGCCGAACCGCTCCAGCGTCTTCTCGATCCGCCGGATGTCGCAAAGGTCGTTGCCGACGCCCAGGATCACCGCCTGGCCTCGTCCATCAGCGCCCGCATGCGCCGGATCGAGGCCTCGAAGCCGATGAAGATCGCCTCGCCGACCAGGAAATGGCCGATATTGAGTTCGGCGATGGTCGGGATGGCGGCGATCGGCTTGACCGTGTCGAAGGACAGGCCGTGGCCGGCATGGCATTCCAATCCAAGGTCGCGCGCGTGGACGGCGGCCGCGACGATGCGGGCGAATTCGAGATCGCGGTCGTCGCCCTCGGCGTCGCAATAGGCGCCGGTGTGCAATTCGACCACCGGCGCGCCGATGGCGTGGGCGGCATCAAGCTGGCGCGGATCGGCGGCGATGAACATCGACACCCGGACGCCGGCCTCGACCAGGCGGCCCACCATCGGCCGCAGATGCTCGCGCTGACCGGCGACATCGAGGCCCCCTTCGGTGGTCCGTTCCTCACGCCGTTCGGGCACGATGCAGGCGGCATGTGGCCGGTGACGCAGCGCGATGGCCACCATCTCTTCGGTGGCCGCCATCTCCAGATTGAGCGGCAGTTTGATCTCGTTGGCCAGCCGTTCGATGTCGCGATCCGCGATATGGCGCCGGTCCTCGCGCAGATGGGCGGTAATGCCGTCGGCCCCGGCGGCGGCGGCCAGATGGGCGGCCCGCACCGGATCGGGGTGACGACCGCCGCGAGCATTGCGGATGGTGGCGACGTGATCGATGTTCACACCCAGGCGAAGCGATTGTGGCATGGCCGTCCGTCAGTAAATTGAGACACAGATAAACACAGATAATTCATTTACGCGAATTGCGCCCCAGGCGACATGATGAAGTCAGTCCTTATCTGAGTTCATCTGTGTCCATCTGTGTCACAACAACGTCAATGCCGCGCCCGTTCGACGGAACTGATCGCCGGCGTGGCGCGCAACGCGGCGATGATGTTGGTCAGATGCTTCACGTCCCGCACCTCGATGTCGATGATCAACTCGAAGAATTCGACCGTGCGGTTGGTGATCTTGAGGTTGGTGATGTTGCCCATGTTCTTGGCGATCACCGTGGTCACCGAACCCAGCGACCCCGGCTCGTTGGCCACCACCAGATCGATGCGTCCCAGATGGCCCAGCCCGTCGGCGTCGTCCCAGGACAGGTCCAGCCAGCGCTCGGGCGTATCGACGTATTGTTCCAGGTTCTCGCAATCGATGGTGTGGACGGTCACCCCCTTGCCGGTGGTGACGATGCCGACGATACGGTCGCCCGGCAGCGGATGGCAGCAACCGGCGAAATGCACCGCCATGCCGGCGATCAGCCCCTTGATCGGTACCGCGTTGGCGCGATCCTTCTTTTCGGAGGCCAGCTTGGCCTTGCGATTGATGGGGACGACGTTGTCCGGTTGCTGCTGGCGCGCCTTCAGTTCGGGGAAGACCGTCGACACCACCTCGCGGGCGGTCAGCGTCCCCTCGCCCACCATGGCGATCAGATCATCGGCGGTGGGCGCCTTGAAGATCTTCAAGACACCTTCGATCGCCTTGTCGGTGAAGTCGTAGCCCTCGGAGCGGAAGGCGCGCACCAGAATGGCGCGCCCCAGATCGACGTACTGGGCCCGCTGCTGGGTGCGGACGAAGCGGCGGACGCGCGAGCGGGCGCGGCCGGTGACGACGAAGCGCTCCCAGGTCGGATTGGGCGTCTGCGCCTTCGAGGTGACGATCTCGACCTGATCGCCGTTATTCAATTGGGTGCGCAACGGCATGATACGGCCGTTGATCTTGGCGCCGACGCAGGTGTCGCCGACCTTGGAGTGAACGGCATAGGCGAAATCGACCGGCGTGGCGCCGCGCGGCAGGGCGATCAGGTCGCCCTTGGGAGTGAAGCAGAACACCTGGTCCTGGAACATTTCGAGCTTGGTGTGCTCAAGGAATTCCTCGGGGTTCGAGGCGTGCTCCAGGATGTCCAGCAATTCGCGCAGCCAGCGGTACTGGCGGCCGTCGGTCATGCGATGGTCGTCACCGCCGCCGCCGTCCTCGGACTTGTATTTCCAGTGGGCGGCAACGCCCAGTTCGGCGATTTCATGCATGTCGCCGGAACGGATCTGCACCTCGATGCGGTGACGCTCGGGGCCGAAGACGCCGGTATGCAGCGAGCGGTAGCCGTTGGGCTTCGGCGTCGAGATGTAGTCCTTGAACCGGTTGGGCACCATCGGATAGCGGGAATGGATGACGCCCAGCGTGCGGTAGCAATCCTCGATCGAATCGACGACGACGCGGAAGGCCATGATGTCGGACAGTTGCTCGAAGCCGACATTCTTCTTCTGCATCTTTTGCCAGATGCTGTAGGGCGTCTTTTCACGGCCCGAGACCGCGGCGGTGATGCCGGCCTCCTCCAGCGTCGAGCGCAACTCGGCGAGGATGCGGCCGATGAGATCGCCGCCCTGCTCACGCAGGAATTTCAACCGGGCGATGATCGAGGCTCTGGCCTCGGCGTGCAATTCGCCGAAGGCCAGATCCTCCAGCTCCATCTTGATCTCCTGCATGCCGATGCGTTCGGCAAGCGGCGCGTAGATCTCCATGGTTTCCAAAGCGATGCGGCGACGCTTCTCGGGCTTCTGGATGTAATGCAGCGTCCGCATGTTGTGGACGCGATCGGCCAGCTTGACCAGGAGGACGCGGATGTCCTCGCTCATCGCCAGGACCAGCTTTCTCAGGTTTTCGGCCTGCTTGGCGTGGTCGGATTGCAGTTCGATGCGGTTCAGCTTGGTGACGCCGTCGACTAGGCGACTGATCTCGGAACCGAACAGCTTCTCGATCTCGGCCAGGGTCGCCGGGGTGTCCTCGATGGTGTCGTGCAGCAGCGCGGTGATGATCGAGGCGCAATCGAGCCGGTATTTGGTGAGGAGGCCGGCAACCTCGATCGGATGCGAGAAATAGGGGTCGCCCGAGGCGCGCAACTGCGAGCCGTGCATCTTCATGGCGTAAACGTAGGCGCGGTTGATCGCGTCCTCGTCGGCCATGGGGTCGTAGGACTTGACCCGTTCAACCAGTTCGAATTGGCGCATCATTGCCAAGACGTGTTCCTCTCCCGTTCAGCCGGGCGAGGATCGGGGCGGCGGTCCCCGTCGTCGGTCGCGCGCCGCCCCGGCCGGCTCATTCCTCGCCGTCGATGCTCGGCAGTTCACCCGTCTCGGCATCGAAATCGACGCTGTCCTCGGTGACGGTCATCGTGTCTTCCAGGCCTTCCTCATCGGCGGCCATGTTTTCGAAAGCGATGTCGCGCTCGGGCATGAACGCTTCCATCTCATCCTCTTCCGGCTCGTCGACCTCGACGTGCTTTTGCAGGCCCTGGATCAGCGCGTTCTGGAGACCGTCGAGCGGAACGGTTTCCTCGGCGATCTCGCGCAGCGCCACGACCGGATTCTTGTCGTTGTCGCGCTCGACCGTCAGGCGCCCGCCCGAAGCGATGTCCCGGGCGCGCTGCGCCGCCACCAGCACAAGCTCGAAGCGATTCGGAACCTGGAGGATACAATCTTCTACCGTTACGCGCGCCATTGACGATCCTTCTGGGGCAGTTCGCTGGGAAAGCGGTTAGATATATTGGCCCCGGACACCAAAAGCAAGCGTGGCGGCCTGTTCATCGACGGCTCCAACCTTTATACGGCCGCCAGGGACACAGGTGGCGATCGCCTTTTCCATGCCGCCGCTCGCGTCGCTGTCCGGGGGCCTACCCCTGGATGCCCGGCGAAGTTCTCGGGCCCGGCCTCCCCTGTGACGGCGTCGGGTCGCGACGACGGCGGAAGGCGACCGCCGAGGTGCGCCCGCGCGATTGGAAAATGGGCCAGGATTGGGTCACAGGGCGCAGTCATGACGGTCGGCGGCACCGCCATGCATCGGTCGATCGAGCCGTTACGCCCTTGCGCCTTCCGGATTGGGTGGAATCGGGCTATCTTGCGGTTGTTATGGGGCGGATGGACCAATCCGGGCTGGAATACGTGGCCCGAAGGCGCGCGCCGAAATGTCGATGCCGCAAGTGGAGCTAAATGCCTAGTCGGTTGATCCTCGCCACCTGCAGTTTGGCCGAACGCTGGCGGACCGGTAACGATCCGGACAACTACCAATACCCTGTGGGCTTGGCCAGTCTCCATGCCGTCGCCGAGCGGGCCGGCCACGCAGTCGAGACTCTATATCTGGTCGCCGAGGAGGAAGGGGCGTGCGTCGCCCGCATCCTTGCCGCCATCAAGGCGTATGATGCGCAGGTGCTTGGCCTCAGTGTCATCACCGACAACCGGGTGGCGACCTGCCGCGCGATCGAGGGGGTGCACGCCCAATTCCCGCATGTGCGCATTGTGCTGGGCGGCGTTCATGTCTCGACCCAGTACGGACAACTCCTGGCCCGCTACCCTTACGCGGTGGCGGTGCTCGGCGAGGGCGAGTTGACCCTGGTCGACCTTCTTGACGCCTTCGAGTCCGGCCGCGACTTGGCGGAGGTCCAGGGGATCGCCTATTGGTGCGACGGTGCCGTCGCCACGACCGAACCGCGACCGATGATCGCCGATCTCGACTGGCTGCCGATCCCCCGCCACGACCTGTTCTATTCACCACGGCGCGTCTTAGCCCAAATAATGACCAGCAGGGGCTGCCCCTATGCCTGCTCATTCTGTTGTCTCGATTCGGTTTCGCGGCGCAAGGTACGGGCTTTTTCCGTCAACCGGGTAATTGACGAGATCGAAATGATCGTCACCCGATGGCCGCAAACGACGACCATCCACATCTGCGACGATCAGTTCTTCGCCGATAACAATCGGGTGATCGCCTTCTGCGACGAGATCGTCCGGCGCAAGATCAAGGTTGCTTTCTGGTGCCAGGGCCGTGTGCGCCCACTCGGCCGCGAATTGGTCCTGGCACTCGAGCGCGCCGGCGTCACCAGCGTCACTCTCGGACTGGAAAGCGGTTCGCAAGAGATCATCGACCGCTGCCGAAAGAAGATTCGCCTTTCCGACGTCGAACGAGCGATGCGGCTGTTCGCGGATTCTCTGATCGGCGTGCGCGTCCTGCTCATCATCGGACTGCCGGGAGAAACGCTCGCCACAATCACCGAAACTATAGAATTCTGCCGCCGCCTGCAGAAGATCAAATACCACGAGTACAGTACCCAGATATCTGATTTGTTTGTCTATCCTGGGACGGAGGTCTATGAAATCAGCAAGGCGGCGGGGGCAATCGACGACTCTTATTGGCTTGGAGAGGGTGATTGCCCGAGATTCGAAGTTGAAAACGACGCTGACACTTACGGAATCATGCGCCGCATGCTCCTCGACGGCTTGGCCCTCAACCGCATCCTCACCGCCGACGGCTTCGCCGCCCAGCGCGACATGCTGGGAGACATAGTCCGCTATGTCTTCCTGTGGGAAGCGTGGTTCCCTAAGCTGGCGGCCCTAGTGGTCGAGGCGACCGAGCAGGCGATCCGCGCGGGCCGCGCGACATTCGAGGTCGTAACCGCGGGACCGATCGGTCAGTTGTCTCTGTTGACCGCCCAGCGTAAGCCGGGAAATGAAAACGCCGTGCAACTCGGCTATCACGGTCTGCCTCAAGGTTTGCGGCTAGAGGACTTGATCCGCATGGGTTTCATTCATGGCATGCCGGCGGTCACGGCGGTCGTCGAGCGGGCGGTCGCGGATTACCTGGGGGCGGCCTTCGCCGCCCCAGATGGGAGGCTGGAGCGGTTCAAGTAGCAGCCGTCGTCTTCTGGCTCTGATCAATGAGCCCTGCCGGTCCTAGGTGGTTTGCACCTCTTGCGGCAATCGGCCGGGCCGCTTAACTTAACGCCATTACCGTGACGCCCCCGTCGTTTCGGGGCGGCATTTTCCGATCATTCGTTCTTTCGTGAGATACTGCCATGCATTTCTATCCGGCCGAGCGTATCGGCCTGTTCATCGACGGCTCCAACCTTTATGCGGCCGCCAGGGCCCTGGGCTTCGATATCGACTACAAGCGCCTGCTTGAATTGTTCGCCGCCAAGGGCCGCCTGATCCGCGCCTTCTACTACACCGCGCTGATCGAGGATCAGGAGTATTCGCCGATCCGTCCGCTGGTCGACTGGCTGGACTACAACGGCTACACCATGGTCACCAAGCCGACCAAGGAATTCACCGACGCCATGGGTCGTCGCAAGATCAAAGGCAACATGGACATCGAACTGGCCATCGACGTCATGGAGATGGCCCAGTACCTCGACCATGTGGTGCTGTTCTCGGGCGACGGCGATTTCCGCCGGCTGGTCGAGGCGGTGCAGCGCAAGGGCGTGCGGGTGTCGGTGGTCAGCACCGTGCGGTCGCAGCCGCCGATGGTCGCCGACGAATTGCGCCGCCAGGCGGACAATTTCGTCGAGCTGTTGGAATTGGAGCCGTTGATCGCCCGCACCCCGACCCATCGCGAGGACCGCGGGGCGCCGCCGCAGACCATCGACCGCGACGAGCCGTGACGGAGCCGACCATTCCGGCCCATTGCCCGCCGCGCGATTGTCCGCTTTGCCCAAGGTTGGCCGGCTTCCACGCCGCCAACCGGGCGGCGCATCCGGACTGGCACAACGCCCCGGTGCCGTCGTTCGGCGACCTGGACGCCCGCATCCTGGTGGTCGGTCTGGCGCCCGGCCTGAAGGGCGCCAACCGCACCGGCCGCCCCTTCACCGGCGATTTCGCCGGCGATCTGCTCTACGGCACCCTGGCCCATTTCGGCCTGGCCGACGGCACCTATCAGGCCCGCCCCGACGACGGCTTCAGGCTCAAGGGCGTGCGGATCACCAACGCGGTGCGCTGCGTCCCCCCCGCCAACAAGCCGCTGCCGGCCGAATTCACCGCCTGCCGGCCGTTCCTCGCCGCCGAAATCGCCGCCATGCCGCGCTTGGGCGGCCTTCTCGCCATCGGCCGCAACGCCCATGAGGCGGTGCTCTCGGTCATGGGCATGCGTAAAAGCGCCCATCCTTTCGCCCATGGCCGCCTCCATGCGCTGCCGGGAGGTTTGGTGCTGGCCGACAGCTACCATTGCTCGCGCTACAATACCAACACCGGACGTCTGACCGAGGCGATGTTCCATCAGGCGCTGACCGCCCTGCTGAACGCTCTTTCTTCGGATTAGTTGTGGCGGCCGCCGCCGCGACCACCCATATTTTGTTTGCCCTGGTCAATACGGATGGAATAGGCTTTTCCGCCCGGCAGGTGGAGAATGTACGGCATGGAGTGGAACGAGGAACTGCAACTAGGCGTCCCCACCATCGACGCGCAGCATCGTGAGTTGTTCGACCTGTGCCGCCAGTTCCTGGAAGCCGCGCGGGCCGGCGAGTGCGTTTCGTTGCATGCCATCCTCGACCGCCTGGTCGAGCGGACGCGGGCGCATTTCCAGGCCGAGGAGCAGATGCTCGATCGCTGTCACTACCCCGGTCTGGCCGCCCATCGCGCCGAGCACGACCGACTGCTGTCCGATGCCAGGAACCTGCAAGCCCGTTGGCCGGTGTTGCCCGACGACGAGGCCCGCCGGGCCTTTTCCGTCGAAGTGGCGAACTACCTGCGCAACTGGCTGATCGGCCATATCGATCTCAACGACAAGCCGTACAAGCCGTTCCTGCGGAATCTGGCCTAAACCGCCTGACTCGCGAGGCGGAAGCCATTCTTGCCCTGCCGCTTGACCGCGTACATGGCGTGGTCGGCCCGGTGCAATAGAGATGGGCCGTCGCCGGCATCGTCCGGGAAAATGGCGATTCCAATCGAACCGTAAACATTCGCCGTTTTTCCGGCCAGATCGAAAGGCTGGGCCAGTGTCTCCAGAATCTTGGTGGCGACGGCGGTGACGTCATCCTGCCCATTGATGCCCTGCATGATGACGGTGAACTCGTCGCCGGCCAAACGGGCGACGGTGTCGCTGGCGCGCACGCACTGGCACAGTCGGTCGCCGGCCTGTTGCAGCAGCACGTCGCCGGCCGCGTGACCCAGCGTGTCGTTGACCGCCTTGAAGCCATCCAGGTCGATGAACATCAACGCGAATTTCTTGCCGTCGCGCGTCCCCTGGCGCACCGCCTGGGCGAGACGGTCATTGAACAGCGACCGGTTGGGCAGGCCGGTCAAGGCGTCGTAATTGGCCTGGCGCCAAACCCGCTCCTCGTCCTCCTTGCGGTGGGTGATGTCCGAGAAGACGGCGATGAAATTGGTGACCACGCCATGCTCGTCCTTGATGGCGACGATGGACAGCCACTCGGCGTAGAACTCGCCCGATTTCCGTCGGTTCCAGATCTCGCCCTGCCAGCGGCCGAAATCGGACAGCGAGCGCCACATGTTGCGATAGAATTCGTTGTCGTGGCGTCCGGACTTCAGAGCGGCGGGACTCTTGCCGATGGCCTCGGTCGCGGTGAATTCGGTGATGCCGGTAAAGGCGGGGTTGACGTACTGGATGATGTTGGAGGCGTCGGTGATCACCACCGCCTCGCTGGCGGTCTCGACCACCCTGGCCAACAACTCCAGGCGAGCTTCCGCCGCCTTGACCGCCGAAATGTCGTAAACCCAGGCGAGATTGACCTGGCGATCCTCGAATTTCGTCGAACGCAGCGTCAACAGACTCCAGAACGGCGTGCCGTCCTTGCGCACGAACTGGGCTTCGGCATCCTCGACGCAGCCCCTCGCCTTCAACTCGGCGACGAAATGCATCCGCTGGGCGTCGTTGACGTAATGGTGGGCGGCGGGATGGCCGACCACCTCAGCCTTCGGCTGACCGACGATTTCGCAAAAGCGCGCGTTGGCGAATACCACCTGGCCGTCGCTCCGATCGGAAACCGATACGCCGACCGGGCTTTCCTCGAGAATTCGCCACAGCCGCGCCTCGCTGTCGCGGATGACCCGCTCCGACGCGGCCTGGAGATCGAAATCGGCGCGAATGCGGCGAACCATCGGATGGAAGACCACCGCCGCCGAAACCACCAACAGCAGCAACGAAGCGATCAGCAGCGCGCCGTGAAGCGTGAACAACCGCACCATGGCGGCATCACTCTCGGTCTGGTACAGACTGGCCAAGGCATCAAGCTCGGCCAACAGCGGGCCGTCGGCGGCGGCCTGAATGGCGGCCAAGTCGGATCCGGCGCGACCCGAGAACGTCCGCCCATGCGCGATGAACGACCGCAATTCCCGATCGATGTCGCCGCGGGGCCCGAACAGCAGCGCCTTGACCGCCGGTGATGGCGGCAATGGCGTCTTCAATTCCGGCAGGCCGGAGAGGATACCGGCATGGCCGGATTCGAGGCGGTCAAGCGCCTCGCTCAATTCCTGGCGCCGGCTCGCCGCGTCGACCTGTGGCTCGGCCGCCAGGCGCGACGCCAGATAGGCGGTGCGCTCCACCAGCGTGCGCTGCCGGCCGGCGACGTTGACCAGGGCGGCGCCGCCCTCGGTATCGAGCAGAAAGCGCGCAACGCCCAGAAACGAGGCGATCGCCAGGGCGCCCAGCACGCCCAGCACCGCGACATAGCGGATGGTCAATTGGCCGGTGATGCGGGCGCCGATGTCGGCCATGATTTTCCTAGGACGTGCGCGACCGCTGGTTGCGGATTCTTGACATCAGTCATATCACGGAACCGCGTTCCGTGGCGAGTTGGCTTTTGACCGGAGGGACTGGCGACCGGCCTCAAGCGCCGGAAAGACGCGCCCTGGCCTCGATCGTCTTATCGCGGGCGGCGGCCCACTCGGCACGCCGTTCCTGCTGCTCCTCGACCACTTCGGGACGCGCCTTGGCGATGAACTCGGCGTTGCCAAGCTTCTTGTCGACCCTGGCGATCTCGCCCTCCAGGCGGACGATTTCCTTGTCCAAGCGGGCGCGCTCCTTGTCGACGTCGATGACGCCGCCCAGCGGCATCACCAGCGTCGCCTCGTCCACCACCAACTGGGCGGCCCCGTGCGAGAAGGCCTGGGCCACCCGCTCGGGCGCGGCGTCGCCGTCGAAGCTGGCCAGACGGGCCAAACGGGTCAGCAGTTCGGCATGGGTGGCGGCCCAGGCGCGCTTGTCGGCGGCCAGCCCCGAAACCAGCAGGTCGACCTGGGCGCCCGCCGGCACGTTCATCTCGGAGCGCACGGTGCGCACGTTCGAGACCACCCGCACCACCCAATCCATCTCGGCCTCGGCGCCGGCATCGGCCAGCCCGTCGAAGCGCGGCCAGGGCCGCGCCATCAACAGGTCCTGGCGGCCGCCAAGCTCGGCCCACAATTCCTCGGTGATGAAGGGCATGAAGGGATGCAGGACATGAAGGATGACGTCCAGCGTCCAGGCGGCGGTGGCGCGGGTTTCCGCCTGGGCGGCGGCGTCCGAGCCGCCTTGCAGGATCGGCTTGGCGAATTCCAGGTACCAGTCGCAGAAGGTGCCCCAGGCGAACTGATAGGCGGCACCGGCGGCGGTGTCATAGCGATAGGAATCGAGCGCCGCCCCCACCCGGTCGGCCAGATCGGCGGCCTTGCCGACGATCCAGCGATTCACCGTCTGGCGCACCGTCTTGGGGTCGAAGCCCTCGACCGGGCGACATTCGTTCATCTGGCAGAAGCGGGCGGCGTTCCACAGCTTGGTGGCGAAGTTGCGATAGCCTTCGACCCGGCTTTCCGCCAGCTTGATATCGCGGCCCTGGGCGGCCAGCGCCGCCAGGGTGAAGCGCAGCGCGTCGCAACCGTATTTGCCGATCAGGTCGAGGGGATCGATGATGTTGCCCTTCGACTTCGACATCTTCTGGCCCTTCTCGTCGCGGACCAGGGCGTGGATGTAGATATCCTTGAACGGCACGTCGCCCATGAAATGGATGCCCATCATCATCATCCGGGCGACCCAGAAAAAGATGATGTCGAAGCCGGTGACCAGCACGTCGGTCGGATAGTAGCGCGCCAGTTCGGGCGTCTGTTCCGGCCAGCCGAGGGTCGAGAACGGCCACAGGGCCGACGAGAACCAGGTGTCGAGCACATCCTGGTCGCGGGTCAGTTCCACCGGTTTGCCGTAATGGGCGGCGGCGGCGGTCTTGGCCGCGGCCTCGTCCTCCTCGACGAAGAACTGGCCGTCCGGCCCGTACCACGCCGGCACCTGATGGCCCCACCAGATCTGGCGCGAGATGCACCAGGGCTGGATGTTGCGCATCCATTCGAAGTAGGTGTTTTCCCAGTGCTTGGGGACGAAACGGGTGCGGCCGCTTTCCACCGCCTCGATCGCCGGCTTGGCCAGAGTGGCCGCGTCGACGAACCACTGGTCGGTCAGCCACGGTTCGATCACCACGCCCGAGCGGTCGCCATAGGGCACCACATGGGTGTGCGGCTCGATGCGGTCCAACAGACCCAGCGCCTCGAATTCAGCCACGACACGCTTGCGCGCCTCGTAGCGGTCGAGCCCCTGGTAAGCGGCCGGAGCCGAATCGTTGACCTTGGCGTCACGGTCGAAGATGTTGATCAGCGGCAGCGAATGACGGGTGCCGACCTGGAAGTCGTTGAAGTCATGGGCCGGGGTGATCTTCACCGCGCCGGTGCCCTTGGTCGGGTCGGAATACTCGTCGCCGACGATCGGAATCAGCCGGTCGACGATCGGCAGCCGCACGCTTTTGCCGATCAGATGGCGGAACCGCTCATCCTCTGGATGAACGGCGACGGCCGAGTCGCCCAGCATGGTCTCCGGTCGCGTCGTGGCAACGATAATATAAGTGTTATCAAGACCATCAACTGGATACTTCAAGTGCCACATATGGCCCTTGACCTCGCGATTCTCGACTTCAAGATCGGAAATCGCGGTGTGCAGCTTGGGGTCCCAGTTGACCAGACGCTTGGCGCGATAGATCAGTCCCTGCTTGTGCAGGGTGACGAAGACCCGGCGCACGGCGGCCGACAGGCCCTCGTCCATGGTGAAGCGCTCGCGCCCCCAATCGGTCGAGGCGCCGAGGCGGCGCAGCTGGCGGGTGATGGTGCCGCCCGATTCGCCCTTCCATTCCCAGACACGGTCGATGAAGGACTCGCGTCCCAGGTCGTGGCGGGTGATGCCCTTGGCCTCGAGCTGGCGCTCGACCACCATCTGGGTGGCGATGCCGGCGTGGTCGGTACCCGGCTGCCACAGGGCGTCGCGGCCGCTCATCCGGCGATGGCGGATCAGCACGTCCTGAAGGGTGAACGTCAGCGCGTGGCCCATGTGCAGGCTGCCGGTGACATTGGGCGGCGGCATCATGATGGTGTAGGGGGGCGACTGGGAATCGACCTGGGCGGCAAAGGCCCCACTGTCTTCCCACCGCTTGCCATGCCGGGCTTCGACCTCGGCGGCGTTGAATGTCTTTTCCAGCATGGTCGCGCTTCCGTTTAACTATCCCAACCGACGAAAATAAAGGGGCGGCCCGTTGGGACCGCCCCCCTGAACACGGAACCGGCGGAGACTAATAGTTCTCGGACCGGTTTACCATCTTCTCGATTTCCTTCTTGACGATCCGCTCGATCATGTACGGCAGGTTCTGATCCAGCCAGTCGGAGAGGATCGGTTTGAGAATCTCGCGGACGAGTTCCTCAAGCGTAATGCCGCCGTTGCCAAGGGCGATGGCGCGTTCGCGGGCCACCGCTTGGGCCAGGGCCGACAGCGCCGAGGTCGAACGGTCAACCGTCCTGGGCGCCAACAGCGACTCGTCGTCCTCGACGACGCGACGTGGCATCGGGATGTCGAGCGGCTCCTCGAATTCCTCGGGCTTGAAGTCGTCGACGTTAAAGGCCGGGGGCTCGCTGTCGAGCACCATGTCCTCGGTCAACTCAAGGACGTCGTCCTCGGGCTCGGGTTCGGGCTCCGGTTCGGGCTCGAATACCGGCTCGGGCTCGGGCTCGGGCTCCGGTTCGGGCTCAGGCTCGGGTTCCGGCTCCGGCTCGGGTTCCGGCTCGGGTTCGGGTTCCGGCTCGGGCTCTGGCTCGGGCTCGGGTTCTGGCTCCGGTGGGGGCGGCGCGGCTGCTGCCTTGGCCTTCTCCTCCGCCTCATCCTCCGACAAAATGCGTCGGATAGAGGCGAGAATATCCTCCATCGAAGGTTCTTGCTGGGCCTTCTCGTCTGCCATGGCTCGACTGTCTTCGAATCCCCACCTTATCGAATGGTCGATATCATGCCCGACGACTCACTACAAATCATTAACAAATCTTCGCGCTTTGGCGAAAAGCGCCGCCCCGCCCCCGTCGGCACCAAGAGAAGCCCCAGACTTCGATCGCGGCGGATGCCAGGTTCTAGAAGACAAAGCTTGGCTTGGCGGCCATTCCCGGCAGGGCGGGTAACGACGCGTCGAAGACTTCACGTCGGCCGAAGCCGTCGCCGGCGCGCACCACCAGCACCGCCCGCCCCTGGCCGGACGCCGTCCCGACCACGGCGACCAAGCGACCACCCTCGGCCAATTGCGCCAGGATTTCGGCGGGAACCGTATCGACGGATCCGCAAAAGACGATGGCATCGTAGGGCGCACGGGCGGCATGGCCGCGCGGCAAAGGGCCGTGGACGAAATCGACGTTGTTGATTCCCAGCTCCGCCAAGGTCGCCCCGGCCTTCTGCACCCAGTCGCCGTCGCAATCGAGCGCGACGACGAAGGCGGCCATGCGGGCGATCACGGCGGTGGCATAGCCGGTGGCGTCGCCGACGTTGAGAACCATGTCGCCGGGGCGAATTCCCGCCGCCTCCAACAGGCGCGCCAGCACCAGGGGCTCGATCAGCCAGCGGCCGCCGACATCGAGGTTGTCGTCGAGATAGGCGTAGGAGCGCATCGCCTTCGGCAGAAAGAGTTCGCGGGGAACCTCGGCCAGCGCCGTGGAGAGTCCCGGATTGCGGATGCTGTTGGTCCGCACTTGGCTGTCGATCATGTTGAGACGGGCGGCGACGTAGTCCATGGTCAAATTGACTCCTACCGGGATAAGGATACGCCATCGCGGGTTATAGCGGCCGCGACCGGCAAACTCAACGGAGTCCCTGGTCACGCCATCGGCTTGACAGGGCGATTTCCAACGCGTAAAAGCTCGGTCCTCACGTCGGCCGGGCCGGGTGGCAGAGTGGCTATGCAGCGGACTGCAAATCCGCGTACGTCGGTTCAATTCCGGCCCCGGCCTCCACCGCTCCTTCGGGATGCGGCGACGTGACCAGAGCTTCCAGAGGCCGCCATCGGCGGCCCCTGATCCGGAGTAGCTCAGCGGTAGAGCAGCCGGCTGTTAACCGGCTGGTCGGGGGTTCGAATCCCTCCTCCGGAGCCAACGACCCGCAGAAAGCCTAGCTTTCTGCGGGTTTTTTCTTGGCTACCCGCCATTCTACCCGCCATTCACTCTCCCCTACCCCACCACCAGCCCAGCCGGCGCGATCAACTCCCACGGCTGGACGCCCATCACCGCCGCCACCCGCTCCAGCACCTCGACCGAGCCGGTGAACTCCGCCCGCAAGATCGCCATCCCGACCCCCTGGCCGACGCCTAGGGCCGCGCCGGCCTCCTTGATGCCCAGGCCCCGCTCACGGCGCCAGCGGTCCACGCGGACAGCCAGACGGCGCTGTGTGGGCGACGGTGCGGCCGGGCGGGGCCGAGGGCCGGGAGGGGCCTTCCGGTAGGGCAGTCGCAGCCTCTGGACCACGCGGTTTACATATCCCTTGGAGGTGGCAGCCAGGGCCGCCACCTCGCTCAGGGTGCGGTCAGGCGAGGCGAATTGTTCTATCCGCGCGGTGGTGCTCATGGTGATGTCTCCTCATGAAAAAGGCCCGTCCAGGATTGGACGGGCCTCGGTCTCGTCGCCGATCTGCGCGGCGTCGGCGGCGGGGTGATGGTCACGCCCGAATGGGGGGGGATGGACGAGGTGCGGTCGCGCGCGTAAGCTGTAGCCGGGGAAAAATGCAGGGGGAAATGATGCGCCGAACCATCCTCATTGCCGCCGCCGTCCTAAGCCTCGCAGCCTGCACCAACGTGCGTTCTCTCGGGCGCTGGGATGAGGATCAGGGGCGTCACACGCATGTGTCCCAGGACATGGCTCACCAGCCGGCCGATGGCACATTCGTCCTCAACGCAATGAGTGCGTGCAACTTCTGTGTCGGTCGCGGGGCCTTGGACAGGGACAATTCGGTGCGCCGGGCAGATGCAATAGCCGGCACGTTGTGCCCCTCTGGCAAAGCCGAGCGGGTATCCGAAAGTTCCTTCGAGTTCACCCACTCATTCCGGTATTCGTGCAAGCCTTAGATCAGGCGCGGCAGCGGCGACCTTGAGCAGCTTGGTCTGGTTGTCGTCGATGCCCAGGTCACGGGCCGCCGCCTTCGCCTCCGGGGTGATGGAGGCGATCTTGACGGAACGTTGGGCCTGGGTCCGCTCGATGCCCAGGTCGCGGGTGGCGGCGTTGATGCCGCCCGTGTTCCCCCGCCCCTCCATCCGGCCGCGTTGGGAAACTGGCGCAACTTGCGCCGGTTTCGCAGCGGCCTGCTTCGCCTCGGTCAGGGCGATCCACTCGGCCTCCATCTCGCTCCGCTCCAGCTTGGTCAGGTCGGCGCGGTGGAGGTTCTCGGCGATGTACCAGAGGCGGGCCTCCCGCTCGGCGTCGGGGCCGGTGCGGCGGTCGGCTGATAGAAGTACCTTTGGTACTTTCGCCGGACCAATTCTGCAAATTTGCGGAATTGGTCCAGACCTCCTCAGCAAGACCCGCAAATTTGCGGGTCTGCCAACGGCGGCCAGTCCATGGGTGCGTTGACGACGATTTTCAGCAAGCTGATGCCGAAGCGGGCGCCCAAGGCGCCGACCACGTTCAACCGGGGTTCCGCTCGCGGTACAGCGCCAGTTCGGCCGGGGTGATGAACCCTTCATCCAGCAAGGGCGGCACGCCCAACTCGATACCGCAAAGCTCTTGCAGGACAGCCTTGTCGAGCGCGGACGCGAACAGCACCCGCTTGGGGTCACCCCGGCGGAGGGCGCGGACTGCATTGAGAAGGCGCGTCATCTCGCGCCGGTCGCCCAGGTGAGGAACGAAGCGATCTTGTTGGGTCATACGAACCTCCCTGCGATGGTGGCGTCCACCCGGTCGAGGGCCAGCAGCAGGGTATCCGGCTCCAGGTCGCGGTCGAACCTGATCTTCAAGTGGTCCAACAGCGCCGCTCGGCTGGCAGTCCGCTGCCGCCCCATGTGATCGGCCACGGCGCGGATTTCTTCGGCCAGTTTGTCGGCGAAGGCCAGCTTGCGCCGGGTCAGCTCGGCGGTGGGGTCGTTGGCGGCCCCCATCACCGCCGCTCCGAATAGGGCGAGGACGACGGCCCCGTGCTGAAGCTGGCACGCAAGGCAGCGGCAACGCTGCCGGGGTGGGTGGTGGTGTCCGCCAGTGCCATGGCGGCGGACAACATCGACATGTCGATGCCGTAGGCGTCCAGATACCAACGATCCGACAACGGGGCCTTGCCCTGGCCGGCGCGAAGCTGGCGGTGCCGCCGGATGCAGGCAGCGAGGATTTCGGTGGTGGGGATCATGCGAGCCTCCAGGCAGACCAGAAGGCCGACCAGCCCAGAACGCGGGCGATGCCGATGGCGGTGCGGAACCGGGCGATCATGGCGCGCACCTCTCAGCGAGATAGTGCCCCAGGTCCTGGCCGGCGGCGGTGGCGGCAGCCTGGAGGCTGGCGAACACAGGTTGAGGCATGGTGATGGTGTGCGGCTTGGCTGCCTCGACAACGGCGAGGCGGTGGCGCCTGTAGTCGTTGGCGCTGGCCCGGCCGATCTGCCAGACGCCATCAAGCTCAAGGATCAGGTCGGCGAGGCGGCGGTTGCTGCCCCGCTCGACGATCTCGACGCCGACGACGGCACCGACGACCGGGACCACATAAGCACGGGCATCCCAATGCCGAGCGTCGAACCACTCGGCGCGGTCGGCGTCGAGGGTGATGTGCTCCAGGCCGATGCCGCGCTCCTGGTAGTGGGTGGGGCGCAGCTCGTCCAGGCGGGCGGCGGTGCTGGTGATCAGGCCGACGATGTGTTGGGCATCATCCCTGGCAGAGGTGCCGTCACCGTGCACAACGACGCCAAGGCGGCGGGTAACAGCCCGCCCGCTCGGAGTGTTGAAGATGGCGATGACGTTGCAACTGCCGTCCGGCGCACCAGTTGCAACGGCATCGACCGTGGACAAGTCCAAGACTTCGCGGACAATCGTGGTCGTCTTCGGCGTAAGGTCGAAGGTATTGTCGCTGTAGGTGCTCTTGACGACCACGGCTTCCAATCCGGGGACCGCACCGTAACTGCGCTCCAGGGCGTCGAACTCTTCGGCCGTCAGCTCGGTCTTGTCGGCGAGGTTCGCGGCGATGACGACGAACTCAGCGAGGCCCGGTTCCACGAATGAGGCGACGTGATGTCGGAGCGCGGCAGCCCGGCCAGGGTCCTCGATACCGATGGCGGCGGGCGCGTTGGGGCTGTAGACGCCGACCATGCCGTGTAGGCCAGCGGTCAGGTGGGGGCCGGTGCCAGTCTTCCAGGGGGCGGGGGTGGTGGTCATGCCGGCACCCTCCGGCTTTGGCCGCCGGCGGTCCTCACACGACGCTTGGGCGGGAAGATATCGGTGGCACCGTCGAGGAAGTGCTGCACCTCGATAGGGCTTTGTGAACCCCAGGCGTTGCGCCAGTCCTCGTTGAGCAACTGCAACATGTAGGCGGACCCCGTGAGGCCGAAGCCACGGGCGCGGATGCTGATTTTTTCGCGCTCAATCGGGGTCACGGAAATCTGAAATGGCAGACGACGGGCCATAACGGCACCTCAACAATTAACATTGCCCACAATAATGATGCCGAACACCGCAGTCTGCAACGGAAAAATGGCCGGGTGGTTACTAGTAACGTATTGTATGTATGCTTGACTGCGCTGCAAACCAGCTTATTATGACACTCGCGCCGTTGGGGGTTATCCTTCCTCCACATGGGGCGGCGCACGCGGCCCAGGAGAATGGCTTCGCCTGGGCCGCATCCATTTTCGGTGGCGCTATCGCGCCCTGGCAGGCCGTCCACGGGGTCGCCGCGCTCCCTGCCGCTGGTGTCGGTGTCTGACGTTGCCCTCGACCAGTCCCTGGCACTTGCCGCAACCGGCGGCGGGCCTCCAGGTCGGCCCATGCGGGGTTGACGCCGTGGGGGGGCTAGGTGCTGGTGGTGGCCTCCAGTCGTGCCAACAACCTGGAAACCGCCATCGGCGACCACCCCCCACCGGACGGGCCGGTGATGCCAGCCTCGCCCAGCGCGAGGCCCAGGCCGCGCAACGTGGTGATGCCTGACGCCTTCAACTCGGCAACGGTCGCACCAAGATCATGGGCACGCTGATCGGCTTGGGCCACGCGGCGGGCGGTTGCGGCAGCCTGACCAGCGCCGGCAACGAGGTGGTGCTTGGCCCGACGATCCCATTGGCCGTCTCTCAAGACCTTGGCAGCCAGGGCAGCCTTGGTCCGGGCGCTGATCCGTTCGGCTTCGTCCTCGGCGACCATCGCCAGTATGCCGACAGTCAATCTGTTGGCATTCGGCATGTCTACGGCGATAAACTCAATACCAGCGTCGCGTAGTGACAGCAGGAACGAGGCATTGCGGGCAAGGCGGTCAATCTTGGCGATGACCAAAACAGCCTTGTGGACCCTGCAAGCGGTCAATGCCCTTGCCAGTTCGGGGCGCGCGTTCTTGCGACCGCTCTCTACCTCTACAAACTGAGAGACGAGTTGCCATCCGCCACCGTTCAGATACTGGCGGATGGCATGTTGCTGGGCTTCGAGGCCGAGACCACTGGCGCCCTGACGGGCGGTTGACACCCTGCAATAACTGACGAACTTGCCTTCGGCCACTTGCGCTCTCCCCTGTCACGCATCATCGCAACGGACGTAGCGAAGGAAGGTGACAACCACCGTCAAAGACAATGAACAGTGTCGCAGGCGGTTGAGGCGGTGTGAAGATAGACTATTTTCTAAAAAAGAGATTGATCGCTTGGTGTAGTGCTAGTACAATCGTCGGCGTAGGAAGGAGTACACACTTTTCTACCGTTCACGCCGAAGTATTCGTCGCGCCAACCGCCCTGTAATTCCGGGCGGTTTTTTCGTTTTTAGGGTGATAGTACTTAGGCGGCGCGAAACTCGCCGTGTATGGCCGGGTTAGGGCAAGCTCGGGGCACGGTTGGGGCAGGTTTAGGGCACGAGAAACCTAGGAAATCTGCGGGTTAGGGTAAGTAGGGCAAGTTTTTTTGATATGGTGAAGATAAATCATCTCTCTTTCTATCCACCCTTGGCGGCACCACCCCGACACCCGCACCACGCACTATGGCGGTCATCATGTCGGAAATTCGTGCCCTACTTGCCCTAACCCGCAGAAACCCTAGCTTTCAGCCCCCCAAACCCTGCCCTAACGCTGCCCTCCCGCTTGCCCTGTCAGCTCCAGGCCAAGGATGTGGTGCTCTCCCTCAGTCTTTCGACAGACATAGCCTTTGCGCTCCAGGTCCCCAACCAACTGCTGACAGGTAGCCCACTTGTGACCCATGTTGACGCACCAGTTGCGATACAGTTCATAGAGCCTGCTGCGCTTGACCTTGCCTGTGACCTTCTTGGTGCAGTGCTCGGACAAGAAGCACCCAACCCGATCCATCTCGGCAGCGTACTTGTCCCTGGCCTCCATCACCTTCTTCGGCGGCGCCAGCTTCATCGACTGCCATTCCAGGCAACCAGCAATGGCCCAATTCAGGATGCCGGGCAGCTCGGCCATGAGCTTGGGGACAAGATCATGGTCGCGCTGGTCCTCGGGGATGATGTGGTCGAATTTCCACAGGTGGATGCGTTGGGCGAAGGCGTAATCCGCCCCGTCGAAGCGCGGCAGGTAGTTGGTGGCGATCATCAGCTTGAGCAGCAGGTCGAACTCGACTTGGTTCTCCCGGCACAGCCGCCCCTCCATCCGATCATCGCCGGAAATACCTTTGATCGTCTCGACGTTGAACGCTGCCGCCTTGTCGTTCTCGCTGAAGGTGCCCAACCTTGCGCCCATCAGCGCGACAACCTCCGGGGTCGGGCCGCTACCACTCACCGGACCGGATGCCAACATCACCTTGCGGGAAACCGCGACGGCGTACTCGTCCACCAACGCCCGGATGATCTTCAAGAAGACCGACTTGCCGTTGCGCCCCACACCGGTCAGCAGGAAGAAAACCTGTTCCCTGTTCAGCCCGGTGAGGACGTAGCCGACGCAGCGACGGACATAGGCGATCATCTCGGCATCGCCCTGGAACCAATCATCCAAGCACCGCTCCCACAGAGGGCACCGCGCATCCGGGTCGAACATGATGCCGGCCATCTTGGAAACCATGTCGCGGCGCTCGACCGACCGCAGCTGTCCGGTGGTCAGAACCACCACGCCGTTGGCGACGTTGAGCAACATCGGGTCGGCGTCCAGCATTGCCGGATTGATGATCATTGGTAGCTCGGTTTTGGCAACCGTCAGGATGGCGTTGTGCCTGCTGGCTGCCTGGAACTTCCGGGCCTGCCCCACCAACCTCCTCCGCTGCTGTTCGTCCTCGACGGCTTGGGCCTTGTGCTCCAGCGCCCTGGTGTAGGTCCTCACAGCCCGATCAACACCGCCGTCATCACGACACCACCGGCCGCTGTGCCAGCTCCACCAGACACCCCCACCGAAGCGATGATCACCATGGAAGCGACGGGCGAAATCCTCGCCGGCATCCTGGTCGGTGGCGATCACCACGTCTTGGTTGGAAGCCCACAAAGCGATATCGCGGACCTCAGAGGCTGGAAGCGGCGGCTTGCACCGCTCCAAGTTCTCAGCCATCAGGATATCGAAGAGCGCGTCAGGGGTGTAGTGCAAGGCGGCGAGTTGCGCGGCCCTGCTCACCAACGGGATGTGCTTCTCCCCTGGCCCCATGCTCACCGGCAGCTTGAACTTGTCGCCCTGTTTGGCCTTCAACACCCCGCCGGCCATGGTCAGCATGAGGCGCACCGACGACAGCGGCAATACTGGCAACGCCGACACTGGCGTAACCAATGGGTGCCCATCAGCCCAGCGGTAGCGGCGCCCGTTGGGATGGATACCATAGGCAACGAGCTGGCGACCTTGGCCCAGCAATTGGACGGTCTGTCCGGGTGCAAGCTCCCAATCCTCGCCGCTGCCCAGCTCGGCAGCGTCCTCATGGCTGAGGCGGAACAGGCCACCGAAACCCTTGGCTCCCACGCGCAGCGGCGCAGCGAAGAAGATGCGCCACATTGCATACAACCCCTCGGTAATCACCGGGTCGGTTGTGTCGGCGTCGAGAACGGCAAGCCCATCACCGAGGCGAAGCCCAATGCCGTGATCGGGCTTGCTGGGGGCGAGCGCAAGAAGCTCCTCGACCGGGAGAGTGGTCCAATCCGTGAGGTAGACGGCTTTGGAGTTCGGCTCGACCGGGACAGGGGTATACCCATTGGCCGCGACCTTGGCAGCGTCCTCTTTGAACGTCGCAACAACCTCGACTAAGCCAACCGCAGTCAGGTCTTCAGACCGGCCACCCGACACCGGTTGCAAATCACCGCTTTGTGCAGTATTTTCAACGAGGTGCTCATTGGTGATTTCGGTATTGGGGCCGCCTGCCAGGGCGGCCCTTTCCGTTTGGTGGTCAAGCATGACGCACCCCCCTCGGGCGGCCGGCGCCCCCCAAGAGAACGGCACGCAGGGCGCGGACAGCGTCTTCGTCTCCGTCGAGGATCAGCGCCAAGTCACAGGCCAACTTCGGCTGTGACCGCAGGGCCGATGCGACGGCGTCGAGGGACAATTCCAGTTCGGCGTTAGGCTGCGACATGATCACCCCCCAAACCCAGGTGGTTGAGGTATTCGCGAGCGGCAGCGACGGGGATCAGGTCCCGATTTGCAACGACAACGGACTTTATAAGTCCCGCCTTCTTGGCAGAATAGTACTTGTCCCGACCATGACGGGCGAGAAAGCACAACTCGTTGACGGTGTAGGCGATGGCACCGGCAGGCGGGGCGCAATACTTCTGCTTCTTGTCTTCCATGATGACAACCCGATTTCGAGTTCCATTGCCCGGTGGGCAACAGAGCCGCGCTCTATTGGTTGATATCGGATTGAAGATTTCGGATTGTCGGATATTCGGATGTTCGGTAGCTGGATAGCTTTGAACGCGAAGCGTCTGAACGATAGCTCGACGACTTTCGACATTCAACTACAAAAATCGACTGCATCCGCTCAGTCTTTGGACTGGCAATAGTCCGCCCATGCCTGCATCAACTTCACCCGCTTTTCAAAAAGATCGCCACGCCTGTAGGCCGCCTCAGCGGCATTCTTGATGCTATGGGCCAGCGCCATATCGGAGACTTCGTTTGGGTAGTCGGTAGTCTCGGATGCCCAGTCCTTAAACGAGCTGCGAAGCCCGTGCGCCGTGACCACACCCTTCCGCCCCATGCGGTCGATCAGGACCAGGAACGCCATGTTGCTCAATGGCTTGCCGGCCTTTCCTCCAGGAAAGACCCATTGCTCAGAGGTGCGGCTTTTGTGGAGGTTCCGGAGAACGTCAACCGCCCTGGTTGACAGCGGAACGCGGTGCTCCCGGCCCATCTTCATGCGACTTCCGGGGACGGTCCAGACGGCGCCGTCAAGGTCGAACTCCGTCCACTCCGCATTCAAAACCTCGCTGGTGCGGGCCGCCGTGAGGACCAGCAACTCCAGGCCACGGGCGGCAAGAGCCTCCCTACCCTTCAGCTCCGCCATGAAGGTGGCGATTTCCGAATAGGGCAACGCGGCATGGTGCCCACCCCTGTGTGCGGCGCCACGCTCGGGCAGCAGATGTTCGAGGCGCCCTTTCAGCCGAGCCGGGTTCTCTCCGGTGCGCAGCTCGTGGGCAGCGGCCCAATCGAGCACGTTTTCCGTGCGCATCCTCACCCGGTCGGCGGTCTCGCGCTTCTCCAGCCAAATCGGGCGCAGGATGTCCACCACCATGGCGACGGTGACGGCTTCCACCGGCAAGGCGCCGATGGTCGGATAGGCATAGGTCGCCAGCGTACTCCGCCATAGCTTGGCGAGCTTGGGGTTCTTCCAGGCGGGCTCATGGTCGGCGATGTAGGCTTCCGCGCACTGCCGGAAGGTGCGCCTCTTGGCCGCCTCCACCTTGGCCGCCTCCTCCGCCGCCGCTGCGGCGGCCCTGGCAGCGTCACGCGCGGCCAGCGGATCAATCCCTCCCTCCAGCAGCTTCCGGGCGTCGGCGGCCTTCTGGCGGGCGTCGGCGAGGCTGATTGTCGGATACCCGCCAAGGCCCATCTGTCTGCGCTTCCCGGCCAGCATGTAGCGCATCACCCAATTCCGCGAACCGGTGGCGGTCACCTGTAATTCCAGGCCGCCGCCGTCGCAATAGGTGCCCGGTTCGGTCGCCTTCCGAACTTCAGGGTCCTTCAACTGGTTCAGCTTTCGCGCCATGCTCGCCCCCGCCTAATTGGCGGGTAGAAGCGCCACGCAGGCCACCCTACCCGCCATTTTCTACCCGCCAAGTTACCCGCCAATGGCGTGGCGTTCAAGATCGTTTATGATCGACGGGGATCGACAGGCGATGTCAACGCGGCAGCTATCAAGGCGTTGCTGGGCTTGGAGTTGGCCATTTAGGATCGACTAAAAACTACATTAGACGACACTAAATAGCATCCCTCCTCCGGAGCCAATAGGCCGCAGAAACATTAGGTTTCTGCGGCCTTTTTGTTTCCCGTTACCCTAACGCCAATGGCGCCCCCGGTAATAGCCGAAGCCACCGCCATAGTAGACCACGGGCGGCGGACCGTAGCCGTAACCATAAGGGGCCGTATAGCCATACGGGGCGTAGTCGTAGACCGGCGCCGGACCTGGCACGTACACCGCGCATCCCGCCAAGCCGAACAGCATCGAAAATGAGGCAAAAACAGCGGCAGAACAAAATTTCTTCATGGCATCCACCTTCCACACACAATATGTGGTCGGTTCCCGCCGATAGATAGACCAGAAAAATAATTGTCTTTATCCGGCTTTTACGACGACAATTTCGCCGTAATGGTGGCGTCACGACGGAATTACGAAACTTCGGCCGTCGAAATCACTTCACCTTTTCAGTCGTCGACATCCCGAAGGCCGGCCGCCTCGACGTAGCTTTTGAAGTTGATGTCGGCGCGCAGCAGATAGCTGACGAAGGCCTGCTCGAGCGAAAAGATCACGGTGGCGGCCTTACCCGGTTCGGCCTGGATGAGATCGGCCAGGGCGGCGATCTTGGACAGGCTGTCCTTTTGCGCCTTGATCACCGGCTCGATGCCGGGAAAGCCGATCCGGCGCAGGAAGGCCTCTTCACGCAAGATGTGATCATCGGCCAATGTCATCAGACGGATGACCAATTGATGCGCCTCCCCCACCTCGCCGGCCTCGATCGCCGTCCGTATCGCCGCGAGGGCGGCGATCACCGCCTGATGGTCGTTGTCGAATTCGCTTCGCCCGACGCTCATGCTATCCAGCCACCGCAGCCCGCCCATGCCGGAAACGCCTCCACGACCGTCATCTGATCGCAAACCATAACGCCCCGATCCCGCCGGTGCATGAGATATCTATTAGATACGCCATTGGCATTACACCCTTGGTGGCCTCTGGCCGGAGCGCCCCCTTCCCCCCGCATTGACGCCCTTCCCCGCCGGAGGTTAGGGTCCCTTCGCCGTTCCCCACGCTCGGACCCCACGCGATGCCGATTTCCAGCCCCATTTTTCACAATCATATGATCTCACTGGTCCGGACGCTGGCCCCCCGCACGCTGTGCGACATCGGCCCCGGCGCGGGAAAATACGGAAAGTTGGCCAGGGATCTGGACGCCTCGACCCATCGCACCTGTGTCGAGATCGATGAAAAATATGTCGAGGAATACAAGCTTCGCGACATCTACAATGAAGTCATCGTCGGCGACGCGGCAAATATGATCGACAACCCGCGCGTCCGCTTTGACATGGTTATCATCGGAGACTGTATTGAGCATCTGAGGAAATCGAGCGGGATAGACCTGATAAGTTTCCTTGTCTACAGATGCGGACACATCATCGTCATGTTCCCGGAAGCGGTGGTTCAGGATGATCATGAGGGGCACGCTTCGGAGGCGCATATCTCCGTCTGGGGTCCCGAGGATTTCCGGGGATTGGATTTCGTCCATTGCCGCATTGATTATATGCACTTGGTCGTCATCAAGGGATACCAGCCGACCAAGACGACCATCCGAGAGCTTCACTCCGACGCGATCGTCTTTGCCTAAGAATCAATCCACGCGCGCGACGCGATCGGGGAAAGGCAAGGCCATTTCCACGAGCACTTATCCCGCAAAAGTATTGGGCTTGGTTTCGCCCTTTCATCAGTGGGCGGACCGGCTATTATATTCGCGCATTTTTATTAGGACGCGCGAATATGAGCGACGTTACCTCGTTGGCTTCCGGCCTGTCGGTCCGCAAGCGAATCTATGGCGGGTTTCTGACCGTGCTGTTGCTGCTGATTGCCGTTGGCGGCATCGGCTATAACGGCTTCGTCGGTGTCGGCAACAGCGTCGTTCAGTACGCCAAGGTGGTCGCCGACACAGATCGGTTGCGTCAGGTCGACCGCGACGTCGCCGGCCTGCGGCGGAATGTCGTGTCCTTCAACGACACGCCCGACGACAAGACGCTGGCGCGAGTCCACGAACTACAGACCAAGTTGAAGACGGAACTTGACGCGGCCTTCGCCGACGCGCCGGACGAATTGAAGCCTGAAATCGAAGGCATGCGGCAGGTTCTGCAGTCCTATTCCACCGATTTCGAGCGGGTGGTCGAGCAGCGGCGCAAACGGGTGGAATTGCTGGAAAACGGGCTTGCCCCTCTCGGCAACCAGGTGCGTTCCGCCCTACTGACCCAATCCGACGCGGCCTTCGCCCGCCGGGATTTCGAGGCGGCGGCGCAGGCCGGACGGGCCGTTGCCGACCTGCTTGGCGCCCGACTGTTGGCCGCCCGCTTCTTCATCGACCCGACGCCGAAGCTGGCCGACGAAACGCGGCGGCAGCTCGCCACCGCCGCCGACACCATCCGCGCCTTCGCCGAGGTACAGAAGGATCCGCAGGCGCGTTCCGCCGTCGAAGCGGCCCTGGCGTTGATGCCGAATTATCAGAAAATGTTCGAGGAGGTGGTCGGCGCCTATGCCGACCTCGAACGATTGCTGCGCGTCGACATGGTCGATAAGGCCAATCGCTTTACCGAATACTCAACCAAAACCGTGGCGGCCCAGAAAGAATTCGCCGACCGCATCCAGACGGGTCTGCTGGGCACGGTCACCACCCAAAAGAGTATCGACGGCATCACCTCGGCCCTCGCCATGGTCCTTGGCCTGGCGCTCGCCTGGGCCATCGCGCGTTCGATCGTCGGTCCGGTGACGGCGATGACGTCGGCGATGGGCAGCCTGGCGTCGGGACATCTGGACGCCGAGGTCCCGGCGCGGGATCGTCGGGACGAGATCGGCGAGATGGCGA
>Ga0265327_10000399_pt1 | contig 81304 bp, 72 predicted proteins | sample 41621metaG_FD_202089 | JGI IMG/M metagenome (GOLD analysis project Ga0265327, IMG submission 202089) | Rhizosphere microbial communities from Carex aquatilis grown in University of Washington, Seatle, WA, United States - 4-16-21 metaG | ecosystem: Host-associated > Plants > Roots > Rhizosphere...
TCACTCTTGGAACCTATGCATTGGAAATCGACCCGACCGGATTTTGCGCATCGACCTGCGCGGTCGAGCCAGGCATGCCGGGCCGCTGTGGAATGCAGGCCAGCAGCTGCGAAATCGTGGCTCTGAAGCGATCGCGAGAACAATCGATCGACACCCGCCCCAATGCCGAGTCGCGCACGGAAGTCCAGAGCGCCTCGTCGGTGTAGAGCCGTGCGCAGGCCTCGGCAAAGGCCGCTGCGGATTCCGCGGCCAGCAGGTCGCGACCGTTCAGCCAGCCGAGCTGCGTCGCGAGCAACGGGGTGACAACCGTAGGCACGCCATGCGCGGCGGCGTCAAGCACCTTCAGCGGGATACCGGCCGCAATTCGGGTGGGCGCGATCATGACCCGCGCGTTTTCGAAGGCTGGGCTCAGGCTGTCGACGGGCCCGACGAGATCCAGGCCCTGGTCGGAAAGATCACGAATCGATTGCGCGCGATTGACTCCCACGACCTTCAGTCGTATCTCATGTCCGAGCAGGCGGCGCAGTTGCGGCAGCACTTCGCGCGTGAACCAGCGAAGCGAGTCGGCATTGGGCGATTCGTCTTCATGGATGGCTCCCACGAAGAGCAGGTCGCTGCGGCGGTCGAACCGTGCCGGCGCCGGGGCCGGGTCGATCGGGTGGGAAAGGATGAGGACCGGGCCTACGCCATGACTCTCGAATTGGCTCTTCTCCTGTTGCGACACGGAGATGATCGCATCCGCGGTCCGCGTCAGCGCGATCTCTTCCGCGACCATGCGTTCCGCCTGCTCTGGCGGCACGGGTTGGCCGGCCAGGCGCCGTTCGAGCAAGGTCCGAGAGGCAAACAGGGCCTCGGCATCGTAGAAGACCTTGGTGATTCCGATCACATCGACGTCTTGCCGGGTTGCCGCCAAGAACTCACGCATGTTGTGCGGGCGGCAGACCAGGATCGCGTCGTAGAAGCCCCGTCGATCCCGAAGGAATTTCGCCAGGCTGGCCGCCGAATCATCGCGCATCACCTCGACGCTCGGCGCTATCGTGCGGCGGATTCCTTGCCAGCTCTCCGCATGCCTGAACATCGGAAAGACGGTAACCCTGGCGCCTGCTTTGTCGAGTTCGCGAACCATCTCGCAGGACCTCGGGTAGCCAGCCCCCAATCTCGGATGCGGAACGCGGTCTTCGATGAAGAGAATCCTCCTGGCGCCATCGCGAGCCGCGCGTGCGGCAGTCATGTTGTGCGCCGCACTGGGAAGTTGACCCTCGAGCCAGGCCTGATGGCGGTCCCGGAAGATGCCCAGGTTGCGCCGCTGGAGTTCGAGTGCCGATTCCGATGTCGATGAGCTGCCGAACTCGTAGTGCATGATGACGATGTCGGGATCGAAGGCCACGCGGTGCCCGCTCTGCCAAACGCGCAAGCAATAGTCAGTCTCTTCGTAGTAGGCGGGCGCGTAGCGTTCGTCGAAACGCCCGAGCTTCTCGAACAGCGATCGTGGGGTCAGGAGAAACGCGCCGGAACAATAGTCGACGTCGCGCTTGAACATGAATTCGGCGTCTTCGATGCCACGCCCCCGGCCGTAGCCGACGCAGGTGCCATCGTCCCAGACGATCGAGCCGGCTTCTTGCAGGTTCCCGTCGGGCAGCACGATGCGACCGCCAATGGCGCCGATGCCGACGTCGGCATCGCTTTCCGCAACCGCCGTCTCGATGGCGCCCGGCATGAGGATCGCGTCGTTGTTGAGAAACAGGAGGTATCTGCCGTGCGCCTCCTGGGTGGCACGATTGGAGCCAAGCAGGAAGTGCAGGTTCTTGTCGCTTCGAATGATCCGCGCTCCCTCGATGCGCTCGAGCAGGAGCCGCGTCGAGTCACTCGAGGCGTTGTCGAGGATGACCACTTCGATGCCGAGCCGGCTTCCTGCGCATACCTCAGCGATCGAGGCCAGGCATGCATAAGTCAGCTCAGCCTGGTTGAAGAGGATCAAGATGATCGAGACGTCCGGCTTCTCGGAAGCCGGCATCTTCAGGTTGCCGCCGGAACTCAGGAAGACATCGAGACGCGTCTTGAACGCCGCCCGCAAGGAGTCTTTCGCCGTTAGGGCCGGCACGCGGCCGGATGAAGGCCCTTGCCTGGGCGCGCCGCCTGCGCGCGCAGCTTCGGGCTTTCTGCCTGCCAACGCGCGCAGCATGTTGCTGACGGCGCGCACCGGTGCGGTCAGGCGCCATGACGCCGAACGCTGGTAGGCCTGCGAGACTTCGTCCCGTGCGCGCTGCTCGCTGGCGAGAATCGCCTCGATTTCCTGTGCGTGCTGCCGCTTGAGCGAACTGAGTTCATCCTTCAGTCGCTGTCCCTCTTCCGCAAGACGCTCATGATTCGAGTCGGAAATATTCACCATGCTCCCATCGTCTTGAGTCTTCTCATCCGCCTCTCATTCAAGGCTGTCATTCGCAAGGAGTTTAGCTGACGGTCTAGACCGCAGGATCGACGGGGCTTGGCGAAAGATCCCCTGCAGTCTCTGCCGGCAACGACGGACATCCGTGTGTTTTGCAGCGCCTATGCGGCTCTCGGAACGGTCAGCCCAGCGATTTGGCCTCGACGATTCGCCCGTGTTCCAGGTGAATGACGCGGTTGCATTCCTTCTCGATCAAAGCTGGTGAGTGCGAGGCGAGGACCAGGATGCCCGACTTGGCCACGACGTCCTTCATCCGCTGCTCGGCCTTCTCGGTGAACTCGGCATCGCCGACCGACAGCCATTCATCCATGAGCAGGATATCGGCATCCACGCTGGTGGAGATCGAGAAGGCCAGGCGCATCAACATGCCCGTCGAATAGGTCCTGACAGGCATGTTGACGTACTCGCCCAGCCCGCTGAATTCGCAGATTTCCGGCGTGAGGGCGTCGATCTGGCGCTTGCTCATCCCCATGACAAGGCCCCGAAGCATGATGTTCTCGACGCCCGTGGCGTCCGGTTCGATGCCCAGCGATGGATCGATGAGGCTAGACACGGAGCCCTCGCGAACGAAATCGCCCGAGGAGGGTTCGTAGACGCCCGCTAATGCGCGCAGAAGTGTGGACTTTCCAGCGCCGTTGTGCCCGATCAGGCCCAGGCGATCGCCGCTTTTCAGCTCGAGGTTGATGTTGCTGAGGGCCTGGACGACATTGACCCCGGTTTCCTTGCCGAAGCGGCCGCCCGTCACCGACGCCGCCAGGGTTTTCTTGAACGACGCCGCGCCTGCTCCGTAGATGGGGAAATTGACGGAGACGTCCTTGAGGGAGATGAGAGCCATAGGGTGCTAGAGCCAGTAGACGACGCGACGGCGGTATTTGGAGAACAGGAAGCTCGACGCGACCAAGGTCGCTGCCGTCCAGGCCAGGATGCCCCACCAATTGTGGTTCTCGGCCACCCCGCCCATCAGGGGCGCGCGCAGCAGATCCAGCATCTGAGCGAAAGGATTCCAGAGGATGTACTTGCCTCGCCCTGGCAGGTTGGTGGGCAACCAGAACACCGGAGTCAGGAACATCAGCATCTGCATCACGCTGGTGACGATCTGGGTCACATCACGGAACCGGGTGCAGACGAGGCCCAGGGCGATGCCAACCGCCTGCGCGTTGACCAGAACAAGGGCGAACGCCGGGAAGAAGAGCAGCACCGACCAGGACAGGTGGATGTCGGCCCACAAGGCGACCGGGATGTAGAGGACGATGTGATGGGCGAACTGGATCAGGTTGCGCGCCATGCTGCGCCAGACGAAGAGGCTGATCGGAAAGTAGCCTTGCTTCAGGTAGTTGGCGGAGCCGATGAAAGCGTTGCAGGAGTCGGTGACCATGCTGGAGAAGAAACTCCAGAAGATGATGCCCAGCGCGAGATGGGGGAAGAACTTGGACAGTTCGGTGCCGAAGAGCGACGAATACAGCGGCCCCATGCCGCCGATCATCGCGCCCATGCTCAAGGTCAGCCAGAGCGGCCCGAGCATCGAGCGCCGATAGCGCAGAACGATGTCGAACCAGGCCAGAGTCCACCAGATGTCGGTTCGGCGGGTTCCCTCCCACCAGTCTGCCCAAGCGCTGCGATGCTGGTTCGAATAGGAATGTGCTTGGCTCATGCGCGTCCGTAGGTATCGGCCAATCGCACGATATCGTCTTCACCAAGGTAGTTGCCGCACTGCACTTCGATGAGCACCAGTTCATCTTTGCCGACGTTCGTCAATCGGTGTCTTTCTTTGAGGGGGATGTAGCGATATTCGCCCGGCATCGTCTTGTATTCCGTGTCGCCGATTTGGACCAATGCGGTTCCCTTGACGACGACCCAATGCTCCGAACGCTGATGGTGGTACTGCAGGGACAGGGATTCGCCGGGCTTTACCGTGATCCTCTTCACCTTGTAGCCGGCTTCTTCCTTCAGCGAGGCGTAGGTGCCCCAGGGTCGATGCACAACCGCGGGCAAGGTCACCGCCTCGTGCGTACGCGCCTTCAGGATCTCGACGACCTGCTTGACCCCCTGAGCCTTGTCCTTGTGAGCGACCAGGAGCGCGTCGGGAGTATCGACGATCACGAGATCGTGTACTCCAAGGGTTGCGACCACCTTCGGTCCGTGGCTGTCGACTTGGACGTGGGTGCCGGTCGTGTCGATAGCGACGGTGCCGGGCGGGATCGTATTGCCGCTGGCGTCGGCCACCTGGGCATCGGCCACCGATGGCCAGGATCCGACATCGCTCCAGCTGAACTTCGCCGGCACGACCTGGACGTTGTCGACTCGTTCCATGATCGCGTAGTCGATGCTGATGTCCGGCAGCAATCCGAATTGATGCGCATCGAACTTGACCGTCTCGCCGTCGGCTTGCGAGCCGTCCATGGCGCGTCGAGCGGCCGCCAGAACCTCTGGTGCCTGGGCTTCGAAGGCCGCGACGATGCCATCCGCGGTGAAGCAGAACATCCCGCTGTTCCAGTAGTAGCGGCCGGTGGCGAGGTATTCCGCCGCGGTCCTGCGATCCGGCTTTTCCACGAAGCGCAGGGCGCGCTGAGTTTCGCGCGATACGTGCTCGACCTCGACATAGCCGAAGCCGGTGTCAGGGCTCGTCGGCGCGACGCCGAAGACAACGAGCGAACCCTGGGCGGCGAGCCGGGCGGCCTGGCTGGCGCTGGCCGCGAAGGCGTCGACGTCGGGCACCAAATGGTCGGATGAAAGGACCAGCATGATCGTGTCGCCGCCGAACTGCTTGATGCACTGCAGCGCCGCCAGCGCGATCGCCGGTGCCGTATTGCGACCCCTTGGCTCGAGCAGGAGCGTGGTCTGGGGCGGATCGGCCATTTGCCGCAGGACGTCCTTGGTCAGGAACAGATGGTCCTTGTTGGTGACGATCATCAGATCGGCGATCCCGCAGGCCTGACCGCGTTCGATGGCCTGTTGCAACAGGGTCGAGTTGCCGACCTTCATGAAGGGTTTCGGGAATGCCTGGCGTGATGCAGGCCAAAGCCGGGAGCCAGCGCCTCCGGAGAGGACGACGGAAAGCAAGCGCATATTTGAACCTGTTAGCTGCACGGCGATAATTTTACCGAGCCCATCCGGCCTTTCCTAAAAGCGTCAATTGAGGGGCAAATATCACAAAATGAAGATCAGCCATCCATCCAGGGCCCTGCGCTCGACCAATGTGCGTGCTGCATGGGCAGCGGCGAAGACCTCGTGACGACTGTCTCCGTCGCCCTCTGCACCCACAACGGCGCCCGCTTCATCCAGGAGCAGGTGCGCAGCATCTGCATGCAGACGCGCCCCCCGGTCGAGATCGTGCTTTCGGACGATGCCTCCACCGACGACGGCATCGAGCTCGCCCAGGCAGCGGTCGAATCCTGCTTGAACGAGCGCCCCGGCCTGGCCATCGACCTGCGCATCCTGCGCAACCGGCCGGCCCTGCGGGTCACCAAGAACTTCGAGCAGGCGGCGCTGGCCTGTCGCGGCGACCTGATCGCGCTGTCCGACCAGGACGACGTCTGGCTGCCGCACCGGCTCGAGCGCATGGTCGCGGAATTCGACAAGCGGCCCGACCTGCTGTTGCTGCACACCGACGCCGAACTGGTCGACGGCGCGCGCAAGCCGATCGGCCACACGCTGTTCCATGCGCTCGAGGTCAAGCCCTTCGAGCTGGCCTGGATCCATGGCGGCCAGGCCTTCGATGTCTTCCTGCGGCGCAACCTGGTGACCGGCGCGACCGCGATGTTCCGTCGCTCGCTGCTGGTGCAGGCCGCGCCTTTTCCGAAGGAGTGGGTGCACGACGAATGGCTGGCCATCGTCGCCTCGGCGATCGGCCGGGTCGATGTGATCGAGACGCCGCTCATCGAATACCGCCAGCACGAGAACAACCAGATCGGCGCCAGCCGCGACAGCTTCGGTGCCAAGGTGCGCAAGGCGCTGTCCTCGCGCGGCACGATCCACCACGAGCGTGCGCACAAGGCCGAGCTGCTGCTGCAGCGCCTGCTGTCGCTCGGCGACCAGGTCGAGCCGATTACCATCCGCAAGCTGCGCGACAAGCTGGTGCACCAGCGCTTCCGGGCCGCGTTGCCGCCTTCGCGCGTGGCGCGCTGCCTTCCGGTGCTGCGCGAGGCCATGACCGGGCGCTACGACAAGTTCGGTCGTGGCCTGCAGGGCGTGGTGCGCGATCTGTTCGAATCCGTCTGAATCCGAAACCCTTCTTCCGCCGCATGCCCGATCCGACAGACTTCAGCTCCGCCGCCAGGCCCACGGTGGTCGTGGTGATCCCGTTCTACAACGGCGCGGCCTTCATCGAGCGGGCACTGCGCAGCGTGTTCAACCAGACCGTGCCGGCCGACGAGGTCATCGTCGTGAATGACGGATCCGAGCCCGGCGAAGCCGCGGCGCTGGGGCCTCTGGCGGCGCGCTATCCCTTCCGGATCATCGACAAGGAGAACGGCGGCCAGGGCTCGGCCCGCAATGCCGGCGTGGCGGCCTCCAGCTCGGCCTACATCTGCTTCCTGGACCAGGACGACTTCTACCTGCCCAACCACATCGAGCTGCTGGTGCATGCCATTCCGGCAGGCGATGCGCGCTTCGGCTTCGTCTACGCCGACATGTACGAGGCCGACGTCGACGGCAACGTGGTGCGTACCTCGCTGGTGAAGGAGCACTCGAAGGAACACCCGAAGAAGAGCATCTTCGACCTGCTGCGCTGGGACATGTTCGTGCTGCCCTCGGCCACGCTGGTGAGCCGCACGGCCTTCGAGGCGGTGGACGGTTTCGATCCGCAGTTCATGGGCTTCGAGGACGACGACCTGTTCCTGCGCATTTTCCGCAAGGGCTACAGCAACCACTACCTCGACCGGGCGGTCACGGTCTGGTGCATCCACACCGAGAGCACTTCCTTCGGCATCCGCATGATCCGCAGCCGCTACCGCTTCTTCAAGAAGCTGGCGGCCATGTTTCCCGACGAGCCCAAGCGCAACCGCTACTACCTGCGCGACTACCTGATGCCGCGCTTCGGCAAGCTCTTCGTCGACCACGCGATCCAGGCGATCAAGCTCGACAACGAATACCGCGAGGAGATGTTCGCCCACCTCGACGACTACGCGCAGATGGTGCTGACCAACCCCTACATCGGCGTGCGCGCCAAGGCCAGGCTGCGGCTCACGCGCTTCATGCTGGCCCACAGTTCGCCGGGCACGGTGCGGGCGATCGGATCGATCACCAAGTTCCCGCTGCTGCGCAGCTTCCGCCGGCTCTACCGCACCGAGGCCTGACCCTTGCGCAGCGCGCTGCGAAAGCGCCAGAACGCCCCCGACGTCCACACCTTCAGCAGGCTGCTCACATGCCAGTAGAGATGCCGGCGGCTGGTCCGGCTGGCGCGCCGCGCATCGTGCAGGGCCTGCAGGTCCTCGGCCACCTGCAGCTTCCAGCCGGCGAGCTGGGTGCGCGCGCAGATGTCGAAGTCCTCGCCGTACATGAAGAAGCGTTCGTCGAAGCCGCCGACCTGGCGATAGGCCTCGCTGCGGAACAGCATGAAGAGGCCGGGAATCCAGTGCGGCACGGCCGGCCGCAGGTAGCCGGGCCGGCGCCGCACCAGGATCTCGCGCGGGGTGATGAGGGCGCGGTGCTGCTCCGGCGCGTCCTTGCCGGGCTCCAGGATGCGCGGCGTCAGCAGGCCGCTTTCGGGCTGCGCCTGAGCGACCAGCGGCGCCAGCACGTCGCGGTCGAAGCGGATGTCCGGGTTGAGCACCAGGAACCAGGGCGTGGCGCAGCGGGCGAAGGCCTGGTTGTGGTTGGCGCCGAAGCCCTTGGGCGCCGCGTTGTCGATCCGCTCGACCGAAAATGCAGTCTCGAGGCCGGCCAGCGGCGCGTCGGATTCCGGGATGTTGATCGTCAGCAGCAGCTTGGCGACCATGCCGCGGCTGTAGCGGTCCAGTTCCTCGATCAGCGGGCGGATCAGTTCGAGCTGGCCGTGGCTCACGATCGAGACCGTGATGGGAGACGAGGAGGGCGGGGCGATCGGCATGGTCTAATTTCGCCGGGAATTCTAGGTGTCGCGGCACCCGCCCACCCAGCAGCACCCAACCCATGATTGCCCTGATCGTCATCAGCTTCTTCATCTCTGCCTTCGCCGTGCAGGTGTTCATGCGCCGCGCCCGGCGCCATGCGCGGCGCTATTCGGCCGACATGCCGCAGCGTTTCCACAAGGGCCACGTGCCGCGGCTCGGCGGCGCCGGCATCCTGATCGGCATGGGCGTCGCCTGGCTGGTGGCGGGGGTGCCCCCGGACCCGTTCAACGTCTCCTGGCCGCTGAAGTCGTCGCTGCTGACGCTGCTGTGCATCCTGCCGGCGGCGCTCAGCGGCATCGTCGAGGACGTGACCCAGCGGGTCTCGGTGCGCTATCGGCTGGGGCTGACGATCGGCTCGGGGCTCTTGCTGTGCTGGGTGCTGAAGCTGGGGCTGGCCCGTACCGGCATCGGCTTCATCGACGGCTGGCTGGAGTCCATGCCCTATGCCGCGATGCTCTTCGCGGCGCTGGCGATCGGCGGCCTGCCGCATGCCTTCAACATCATCGACGGCTACAACGGCCTGGCCGGCACGGTCGCTGTGCTGGTCTGCCTGGCGCTGTCGCACGTGGCGCTGCAGGTCGGCGACCGGCAGCTGGCGGCGATGGTGCTGTGCCTGGTCGGCGCCACCGTCGGCTTCCTGATCTGGAACTACCCGCGCGGCAAGATCTTCGCCGGCGACGGCGGCGCCTATGTCTGGGGCCTGGTGATCGCGCTGGCGGCGGTGACGCTGGTGCAGCGGCATCCGGTGGTGTCGCCCTGGTTCCCGATGCTTCTGCTGATCTATCCGGTTTGGGAGACGCTGTTCTCCATCTACCGCAAGCTGGCGCGCGGCCAGTCGCCCGGCACCGCCGATGCGCTGCACTTCCACCAGCTGATCTTCCGCCGCATCGTGCGGGTCGCCTTCGCCGACGACGAGGCCCGACAGCTGCTGGCGCGCAACAACCGCACATCGCCGTACCTGTGGATCTTTGCCGCGATGACGGTGGTCCCGGCCGTGCTGTTCTGGAACAACACGCCGGTGCTGATCGCGTTCACGCTGCTCTTCGTGGCGACCTATGTGGCGGCGTACCTGATGATCGTGCGCTTCAAGGTGCCGCGCTGGTTGAAACCGTAGCTCGCCCCCAGCCTTGCTCACTCCGCTTCGCTGCGTGTAGCTTCTGCACCCCCTCCGGGGGCAACGCCTGCGGCCCGGCGGAGCCGGTTCCGCGGCATTCCTTGGCTCTCCCCCAGCCTTGCTCACTCCGCTTCGCTGCGTGTAGCTTCTGCACCCCCTCCGGGGGCAACGCCTGCGGCCCGGCGGAGCCGGTTCCGCGGCATTTCCCGAAGGGGGCCGGCCTGCGGCGGCCCGTTTGGCCTGTTGGGGAGGGGGCGTAGCGCGCTTCTTGCCTGGCGGCGGCGGCTTGAATTCATTGCGGTGTCGTTCAGTTCCGCGACAATCCGCGATCTGCGATTTTTTCAAATTCCGGACCATGACCGATCCTGTGCTGAACATTCCCCCGCGCGACAAGGCCGAGATCCTGGCGCAGGCCTTGCCCTATATCCGCAAGTTCCACGGCAAGACCATCGTCATCAAGTACGGCGGCAATGCCATGACCGATCCGGAGCTGCAGGCCGACTTCGCCGAGGACGTGGTGCTGCTCAAGCTGGTGGGCATGAACCCGGTGGTGGTGCACGGCGGCGGCCCGCAGATCGAGGCGGCGCTCAAGAAGCTCGGCAAGACCGGCCACTTCATCCAGGGCATGCGCGTGACCGACTCCGAGACCATGGAAGTGGTCGAGTGGGTTCTGGCCGGCGAGGTCCAGCAGGACATCGTGGGCCTGATCAACCAGGCCGGCGGCAAGGCGGTGGGCCTGACCGGGCGCGACGGCGGCCTGATCCGCGCTCAGAAGCTCAAGATGGCCGACCGCAACGATCCGAAGCTCGAGCACGACGTGGGCCAGGTCGGCGACATCGTCTCGATCGACCCCAGCGTGGTGAAGGCGCTGCAGGACGACGCCTTCATCCCGGTGGTCAGCCCGATCGGCTTCGGCGAGGACAACGAGAGCTACAACATCAATGCCGACGTCGTCGCGGGCAAGCTGGCGACGGTGCTGCAGGCCGAGAAGCTGATGATGCTGACCAACACGCCCGGCGTGCTCGACAAGAACGGCAACCTGCTGACCGACCTCAGCGCCCGCGAGATCGACGAGCTGTTCGCCGACGGCACGATCTCCGGCGGCATGCTGCCGAAGATCGAGGGCGCGCTCGACGCCGCGAAGAGCGGGGTGAATGCGGTGCACATCATCGATGGGCGGGTGCCGCATGCGATGCTGCTCGAGATCCTGACGGATCAGGCTTACGGGACGATGATCAGAGCTAGGTGATAGGCTCGCCCCCCAGCCTTGCTCACTGCGCTTCGCTCCGTGTAGCTTCTGCACCCCCCTACCGGGGGGCAATGCCGGTGGCCCGGCGGAGCCGGTTCCGCGGCATTCCTGGCTCGCCCCCCCGCCTTGCTCACTGCGCTTCGCTCCGTGTCGCTCTGCTCCCGCCTACCGGGGGGCAATGACGGCGGCCCGGCTAAGCCGGTTCCGCGGCATTTCCCGAAGGGGCCAGACTGCGGCGGCCCTTGGGGGCTGTCAGCTTTCGTAGCCGCGCGGATTGCCTTGTTGCCAGCGCCAGCTGTCGGCGCACATCTGGTCGAGGTTGCGGCGGGCGCGCCAGCCCAGGGTGGCTTGGGCCAGGGCGGGGTCGCCCCAGTAGGCGGGGACGTCGCCGGGGCGGCGCGGGCCGATCTCGCGGGCGATGGTGCGGCCGCTGGCGCGCTCGAAGGCCTTCACCACATCGAGCACCGACGCGCCCTGGCCGGTGCCCAGGTTCAGCGTCAGCAGGCCCGCCTGCCGCTCGGCATGGCGCAATGCGGCGACGTGGCCTTCGGCCAGGTCCATCACGTGCACGTAGTCGCGCATGCCGGTGCCGTCGGGCGTGGGGTAGTCGCCGCCGTGCACCGACAGGCGCTCGCGCAATCCCACCGCCACCTGGCTGACGAAGGGCATCAGGTTGTTCGGCTTGCCCTGCGGGTGCTCGCCGATCAGCCCGCTCTCGTGCGCGCCGACCGGGTTGAAGTAGCGCAGCAGGCCGATCCGCCAGCTCGGTTCGGATCGCTGCAGGTCGGCCAGCGCCTGCTCGACCATCAGCTTCGACCAGCCATAGGGATTGGCCGGGCGCAGCGCCGCGGTCTCGGGAATCGGCGAGCTGTCGGGGTCGCCGTAGACGGTGGCCGAGGAGGAGAAGATCAGCGTGCGCACGCCAGCCGCCTTCATCGCGGCAGCCAGCACGAAGCTGCCGTGCACGTTGTTGTCGTAGTAGCCGATCGGGTCGGCCACCGAATCGCCGACCGCCTTGAGGCCGGCGAAATGGATCACGCCGGCAATCGGTTCGGCCGCGAAGAGCCGGTCGAGCAACGCCCGGTCGCGCACGTCGCCCTCGACGAAGCGCGGCGCGCTGCCGCTGATGCGGGCCAGCCGGTCGAGCACGCGGATGTCGCTGTTGACCAGGTTGTCGAGGATGAGCGGTGCATAGCCGGCAGCGGCCAGCGCCACGCAGGTGTGGCTGCCGATGAAGCCGGCACCGCCGGTCACCAGGATGGTGGAGCCGGCGGTCGAGGTCTTGGAAGAGGTCATGGCTGTCGATTCTGCGCGACAGGCAGGACATTTCCGGTTGGCGCGCGCTCACTGCCCTGTGCGAGAATCATTTTTTTACATTTAGCCTCCTGCCCATGCAGAACGACGAGCCGAGCGCCTCAGGCGCCACCAGCAGTTCCGAAACGGCGGCCGTTCCGGCGACGCGCAAGCGTCCGAAGCCCGGTGAACGCCGCGTGCAGATCCTGCAGGCGCTCGCCGCCATGCTCGAGCAGCCGGGCGCGGAACGGGTGACCACCGCGGCGCTGGCGGCCCGGCTCGAAGTGAGCGAAGCCGCGCTGTACCGGCATTTCGCGAGCAAGGCGCAGATGTTCGAGGGCCTGATCGACTTCATCGAGCAGAGCGTGTTCACGCTGGTCAACCAGATCGTCGAACGCGAGGCGCCGGCCCGCGAGCAGGCGGCCCGCATCGTGGCGATGCTGGTGCAGTTCGCCGAGAAGAATCCCGGCATGACCCGGGTGATGGTCGGCGATGCCCTGGTCTTCGAGAACGAACGCCTGCAGAACCGCATGAACCAGTTCTTCGACAAGATCGAGGCCACGTTGCGTCAATCGCTGCGCGAAGGGGCCGCCGGCGAAGGTTCGGCCACGCCCAGCCTGGACGCGCAGGTGCGGGCATCGGCGCTGACCGCCTTCGTGATCGGCCGGCTGCAGCGCTTCGCGCGCTCGGGCTTCCGCCGCGCGCCGTCGGAGCACCTGGACGCTGCGGTTGCGCTGATGCTCTGAGTCGCTGTCGGCCGAGGCACCGACCGTCGTTCCCTTCAGGCGTTGATTCCGGCGCCTGGCGCTTCGCCTCGGCAAGGGCGGCGCCTGAACCCTCCACGGGCTTTCACCACCTTCGGCAAGGCCGATTCGTCCCATGGCTGAAACGGCTGCCGGGAGTTGGTGCGCGCCTTCGCTTCGAAGGCTTTCCGGTCTATGAGCGGCATCAAAAACCTCTATGCGCTCATGCCCGGTTCTGCCACAGAATCCAACTCCTTCCCCACACTTGCCCCTACAGAGGAGTTCCAGATGAGCAACGAGAAAGCAGCAGCAGAAGCGAAGTGCCCCTTCAGCGCCGCGGCCGGCGCCGGCACCACCAACCGCGACTGGTGGCCTCGGCAATTGCGCCTGGACCTGCTCCATCAGCATTCGGCGAAATCCGATCCGATGGGCGAGGCCTTCGACTACGCGAAGGAATTCAAGAGCCTGGACCTGGCCGCGTTGAAGAAGGACCTGGCCGCGCTCATGACCGATTCGCAGGACTGGTGGCCGGCCGACTTCGGCCACTACGGCCCCCTGTTCGTGCGCATGGCCTGGCACAGCGCCGGCACCTACCGCATCGGCGACGGGCGCGGCGGCGCGGGCCGCGGCCAGCAGCGCTTCGCGCCGCTCAACAGCTGGCCCGACAACGTGAGCCTGGACAAGGCGCGCCGTTTGCTCTGGCCGATCAAGCAGAAGTACGGCCGCAAGATCTCCTGGGCCGACCTGATGATCCTCACCGGCAACGTCGCGCTCGAGACCATGGGCTTCAAGACCTTCGGTTTCGCGGGCGGACGCGCCGATGTGTGGGAACCCGACCAGGACGTCTACTGGGGCCGCGAGACGACCTGGCTGGGCGGCGACGTGCGCTATGCCAAGGGCTCGCCGGGCGTCGAGGAGAAGCACGCGGTGCTGGTCAAGGACGACGACAGCCAGGTGCCGCACACCCGCGACCTCGAGAACCCTCTGGCCGCGGTGCAGATGGGCCTGATCTACGTCAATCCCGAGGGCCCGGACGGCAATCCCGATCCGATCGCGGCGGCGCGCGACATCCGCGACACCTTCGCGCGCATGGCGATGGACGATGAGGAAACCGTGGCCCTGATCGCCGGCGGCCACACCTTCGGCAAGACCCATGGCGCCGGCCCTGCCGACAACGTCGCGCACGAGCCCGAGGCGGCCGGCCTCGAGGCGCAGGGCCTGGGCTGGAAGAACAGCTTCGGCAGCGGTCGCGGCGCCGACACCATCACCAGCGGCCTGGAGGTCACCTGGACCACCACGCCGACCAAATGGAGCAACAACTTCTTCTGGAACCTGTTCGGCTACGAGTACGAGCTGACCAAGAGTCCGGCCGGCGCCCAGCAATGGGTGGCCAAGGGTGCCGGCGCGACCATCCCGCATGCGCACGATCCGTCGAAGAAGCTGGTGCCGACCATGCTGACCACCGACCTGTCGCTGCGCTTCGACCCGGCCTACGAGAAGATCTCGCGTCGCTTCATGGAGAACCCCGACCAGTTCGCCGACGCCTTCGCGCGCGCCTGGTTCAAGCTCACCCACCGCGACATGGGCCCGCGCGCGCGCTACCTGGGCGCCGACGTGCCGGCCGAGGTGCTGGTCTGGCAGGACCCGATCCCGGCGGTCGACCATCCGCTGGTCGATGCGCAGGACGTCGAGGCGCTGAAGAAGAAGGTGCTGGCATCGGGCCTCAGCACGGCGCAGCTGGTCTCGACCGCCTGGGCCTCGGCGTCCACCTTCCGCGGTTCCGACATGCGTGGCGGCGCCAACGGCGCGCGCATCCGCCTGGCACCGCAGAAGGACTGGGCCGTCAATCAACCCGAGCAGTTGGCCACGGTGCTGAAGGCGCTCGAAGGCATTCGCGCCGAGTTCGATGGCGCGCAGAAGGGCGGCAAGAAGATCTCGCTGGCCGACCTGATCGTGCTGGCAGGCGATGCAGCGGTCGAGAAGGCGGCCGGCGAGGGCGGCCATGCGATCAAGCTCCCGTTCACGCCCGGGCGCATGGACGCCTCGCAGGAGCAGACCGATGTGCTGTCCTTCGAGCCGCTGGAGCCGATCGCCGACGGCTTCCGGAATTTCGTCAAGGCGCGCCATGGCATTCCGGCCGAGGCGCTCCTGGTCGATCGCGCGCAACTGCTGACGCTGAGCGCGCCCGAGATGACCGTGCTGGTCGGCGGCCTGCGCGTGCTCGGCACCAATGTGGGCCAGACCCGCGATGGCGTGCTCACCGGCAAGCCCGGCGTGCTCGGCAACGACTTCTTCGTGAACCTGCTGGACATGGGCACCGAGTGGAAGTCGGTCGGCGACGGCCAGCAGCAGTTCGAGGGCCGCGACCGCAAGAGCGGCGCGAGCAAGTGGACCGCCACCCGCGCCGACCTGGTGTTCGGCTCGAACTCGCAGCTGCGCGCGATTGCAGAGGTCTATGCAAGCGCCGACGCGAAGGAGAAGTTCATCGAGGACTTCGCCGCCGCTTGGACCAAGGTGATGAACCTCGACAGGTTCTAGAAAGCACCCCCAGCAATGAAGCACCCCCCGAGCGGCTTCGCCGCTCCCCCCTCTCTGGCGCCTTCGGCTTGGAGGGGGGCGCACCCGACGGCCCGGCGAAGCCGGTTCCGTGGGGTGCCCTGGAACGGCCCGCTTCGCGGCCTTGCAAGGCCGCGCTGATCTGTTGCGCCGGGACGGGGTTTCTGGACATTTGTCAGGCGCGTCGGCCGGGCGCGGCGAATCGGAAGAATGATTCATGCCTCACGACATCGGTTGAGGACATTCGCCATGACGACAGCCACCTCGCGCCACGCGGACAAGCCCAGGTTCCGGCAGCGCATCGCATTGGTCGGGCCGGCCGTGCCGGAGCGCGAATTCGCCCGCCGCGCCATCCACGAACTGGGTCATTCGGTGTTCCTGTTCGACGACATGCGCGGACTGGAGGCCATCGGTCAGGACGCCAGGCGCTTCGCGATGGCGGTGCTGGTCGATCCGCGCAGCATGGCGACAGCCATGCCTGCCATTCGGAGCATCCATCGATTCCTGGGTGCCGGGCAGCCGCTGCTCGTCTTCGTCAGGAGCGCCAAGGGCGTCTCCCGGCTGCATGCCCATGCGCAGTCGATCGACGTGGCGGTGGCCCCAGCCAACCAGCGTGCGGTGCGGCTCGTGTGCGCCGGCTTCATGAAGCAGCATGGACTGCCGATCGCCGGCGACGACAAGCTGCCGGCCGGGGCGCGCCGGGTGATGCAGCCGGACCTGTTCAGGCCCGCGGCGCCGGGCTTCGATGCGCCTCGCTGGCCGGTCGAGCCCATCGTGACGCACGCGTCGCCGACGCGGCGGGACGGCTTCGAGATCCAACTGCGTGCGCGTGGCGCAGCCGGCCGCGGCGTGCTGGCTGACGCCCTGGCCGAGAGCGCGCACTAGGGCCTGTTAACGCTATGCAAGGGGTCGCGAAGCTCGCCAGCGCCTGCCCGTCAAGGCGCGCTGCGCCGTGCGTGCGTCGGCACGCACAAGCAGCGCAACGCCGAGGGGCGGGCGCTGGCGTGCTTCCCTGCGGGTTGCTGTGCAAAGGGGCCGTCTGCGGCGTTGCTCGCGCTTGCAAGGCCAAAGCCTTGCTGCGCGCGGGCGCCTTGCATCAAGCCCCTTTGCATAGCAACGCGATCCCCTTGCATAGCGTTAACAGGCCCTAGATCATCGACCTGCCCTGCTGCAGCACCACGTCGCAAGCCTTCTTGGTGATCTGCGCCTTGAGGCCGCCACCGCTCAGGTCGATGGTCTTGCCGTCGCTGCCGGTGAGCAGGCCCTTGGCGCCGCTGACGTAGCCGGTGTCGCTGGCCGGCTTGCCGCCGGGGATCTTGCTCATGAGCTGGTCCTTGACCGAGGAGGCCGCGTTGCCGCTCAGGTAGTTGTTCTTTACGCAGTATTCGAGCACGCCGGCCGCATTGCCGAGGCTGCCGGAGGTCAACGAGCCTAGGGCGCCGCCCGAGCCGCCGCCGGCCAGGCCCTTGAGCATGTCGAGGCTCTGGGCCTGCGCGCCGGCCGCGAATGCGATGGCGCCGAGCAGCGCGACGCGCGCCATCGAAGGTTTGAATGTGTTCATGGACGGCTCCTGCTGTGTGTGAATTCGTTGCCGACCATAGCGCATGGGCGAGGCGTGCCGGCGACGGCAATGCAACAGTTGAAACCGCCTGAGCGGCGCGCCGTCAGGAAATGCTCACGCCCACCTTGGCACCCGCCGCCACGATCTCGCTCCAGGTGGCATCGTCGACTTCTATGCCTTCGTGCGTCCGCGTGGCGCGTGCCTTGCGCTCGGGCTCGCCGGCGAGCTGCACCGCATCGAAACCGGCGCCCGGCGGGCTCTGCCGCAGCCAATCGATGAAGGCGCGCGCCTCCTGCTCGAAGGTCGCTTGCGTGCCGAGCCGGGCCGGGTCGATCAAGATGGCCAGCATGCCGTTGAGCACGGTGCGCGCGTTGTCGGCCGGCCGGTGCCAGGTGCCGCCGCCGGTCAGCGCCCCGCCCAGCAGCTCGCAGGCCACCGCCATGCCGAAGCCCTTGTGCTCGCCGAAGGTCATCAGCGCGCCGAACAGACCGTTCGACTGCGGCACCACCACGACGCCCGGGTCGTCGGTCGGCGCGCCGCCTTCGTCGATCAGGTAGCCAGGGGGCACCTTCTGGCCCTTGTTGTAGGCCACGCGCATCTTGCCCTGGGCCACGCGGCTGGTCGCGAAGTCGAGCACGAAGGGCTCGGCGCCGGCCAGCGGCACGCCGATGCAGCAGGGATTGGTGCCGAAGCGGCCGTCGCCGCCGCCCCATGGCGCGACGACCGGCCGCGACAGCACGTTGACGAAGTGCAGCGCCACCAGCCCTTCGGCCACCGCCATCTCGGCGAAATGCCCGATGCGGCCCAGGTGGTGCGCACTGGCGAGGGAGACGATGCAGCTGCCGTGCTGCTTCGCGCGCGCGATGCCCATCTCGATCGCCTGCACGCCGACCACCTGCCCATAGCCGCGCTGGCCATCGAGCGCCAGCATGGCGCCGGTGTCCAGGTTGACCTTGGCCGCGGCATTCGGCACCAGCCCGCCTTCGGCCACCGCGTCGACGTAGCGCGGCGCCATGCCCACCCCATGCGAGTCGTGGCCGCTGAGATTGGCCAGCACCAGGTTGGCGGCGACCTGCTCTGCCTCCGCGGCCGAACTGCCGGCGCCGGCAATGATGCTCGCGACATGCGCCTGCAGTGCGGCGGGGGACAGGATCTTGCTCATGGTGTCGAGGTCAGAGGCCGGTGGCGTTCAGGGTGATGGCGTACAGCGAGCTCGTGGCGCAGATGAATAGCCTGTTGCGCTTCGGTCCGCCGAAGCAGACGTTCGCCACGCGTTCGGGGATCAGGATCTTGCCGAGCAGGCTGCCGTCGGGGTCGTAGGCATGCACGCCGTCGGCCGCGCTGGTCCAGATGCGGCCTTCGGTGTCGAGCCTGAAGCCGTCGAACATGCCCCGGGTGCATTCGGCGAAGAGGCGGCTCGCGCCCAGGCGCTGGCCGTCGCTCGATACCTCGAGGCAGCGCATGTGGCGCGGTCCGTCGGCCTGGTGGCTGACGCCGGTGTCGGCGATGTAGAGCCGCGATTCATCGGGCGAGAAGGCCAGTCCGTTGGGCTTGACGAAGTCATCCGCCACCCGCTCGACCGTGCCGCTGGCGGGGTCGATGCGGTAGACGTGGCATGCGCCGATCTCGCTGTCGGCGCGCAGTCCCTCGTAGTCGGACAGGATGCCGTAGCTCGGGTCGGTGAACCAGATGCCGCCGTCCGAATGCACCACCACGTCGTTGGGCGAATTGAGGCGCTTGCCCTGCCAGCGGTCGGCCAGCACCGTGATGCGGCCGTCGTGCTCGGTGCGGGTGACCCGGCGCGTGAGGTGCTCGCAGCTGACCAGCCGGCCCTGGCGGTCGACCGTGTTGCCGTTGCTGTTGTCGGCCGGCTCGCGGAACACCGACACGCCGCCGTTGCGCTCGTCCAGGCGCAGCATGCGGTTGTTGGGTATGTCGGACCAGACCAGGCTGCGGTGCGCGGCGAACCAGGCCGGGCCTTCGCACCAGCGCGCGCCGGTCCACAGGCGCTCGACCTTCTCGGGGCCGGGAACGAGGCGGTTGAAGCGGTCATCGAGCTTCTCGATGCCGGTGCCTTCGAGCGTGCCGAATGGTGCGCTCATGTGGTTCGGTCGATCGCTTCGACGAAGCGATCGGGCGGCGAGGTGGCGGTCATGGAATGAGGAGGCTCCACAGGTTCGAGCCCGTATTCATTGGACAAGTGGTAAGGCCAATTCAGAATACGGGCGGCATCGTCGCGAGGCCATTGGGCCAAACCCTCGATGCCGTCGGTCACCAGGCGCGCTTCGCGGCGCTAAGCTCCCGCAACCCAGTTGCCGAAGCAGGAGGCGCGTGCCATGACAAGCCCATTCATCCGCGTGGAGAACGACGGCCCCGTCTGCACGATCGTCATCGACCGCCCGGCGCAGCGCAATGCGGTCGACGGGCCGATGGCATCCGAACTACGCCGTGCCTTCGAGGACTTCGAGGCCGACGACGCCCTGCGCGTCGCAGTGCTGTGGGGCGAAGGCGGGAATTTCTGCGCGGGCGCCGACCTGGGTGCGGTCGGCGACCCGGCGCGCCGGCACGAACTCGATCCGGAGGGCGGCGGCAGCGGCCCGATGGGCCCTTCGCGCATGGCACTCGCCAAGCCGTTGATCGCCGCGGTGAGCGGCTATGCAGTGGCCGGCGGCCTCGAACTGGCGCTGCTCGCCGACCTGCGCGTGGTCGAGCGGGATGCGGTCTTCGGCGTCTTCTGCCGCCGCTGGGGCGTGCCGCTGATCGACGGCGGCACGGTGCGGCTGCCGCGTATCGTCGGCATGGGGCGCGCGCTCGACATGATCCTCACCGGCCGTCCGGTGGCCGCCGAGGAGGCATTGGCGATGGGCCTGGCCAACCGGCTGGTCGAGCCCGGCGGCGCGCGCCGTGCGGCGGACGCGCTGGCGCGCGAGATCGCTGCCTTTCCACAGCGCTGCATGCTGGCCGACCGGGCCTCGGCCTACGGCCAGTGGAACCTGCCGCTGGCGCAGGCGCTTCGTGCCGAAGGCGCGCAGGGCGTGCCGGTGGTCTTCGACGAGGCGCTGGCCGGCGCGGCGCGCTTCACCGCAGGCGCCGGACGTCACGGCGACTTCAACAACTGATCCATCAGCGCACGGCGCGGCCGTGCATCGCCGCTACATCACCGCGCCAACCTGCCACGGCACGAATTCGTTCTGCCCGTAGCCGTGCTGCTCGCTCTTCGACTGCGCGCCCGAGGCCGTCGCCAGCACCATCTCGAAGATGCGCCGGCCCATCTCCTGGATCGATGCGGTGCCCTCGACGATCTCGCCGCAGTTGATGTCCATGTCCTCTTCCTGGCGCCGCCACAGTGCCGAGTTGGTCGCCAGCTTGAGCGAGGGCGATGGCGCGCAGCCGTAGGCCGATCCGCGGCCGGTGGTGAAGCAGATCAGGTTGGCGCCGCCCGCCACCTGGCCGGTGGCGCTGACCGGGTCGTAGCCCGGGGTGTCCATGTAGACGAAGCCGTGCGCCTTCACCGGCTCGGCATATTCGTAGACCGCCTCGAGGTTGCAGGTGCCGCCCTTGGCGACCGCGCCCAGCGACTTCTCGAGGATGGTCGTGAGGCCGCCGGCCTTGTTGCCCGGCGAGGGGTTGTTGTTCATCTCGCCCTCGTTGATCTCGGTGTAGCGCTCCCACCAGCGGATGCGTTCGACCAGCTTCTCGCCCACCTCGCGCCGCACCGCGCGGCGGGTCAGCAGGTGCTCGGCACCGTAGACCTCGGGCGTCTCCGACAGGATGGCGGTGCCGCCGTGCGCCACCAGCAGGTCGACCGCCGCGCCGAGCGCCGGGTTGGCGCTGATGCCCGAATAGCCGTCGGAGCCGCCGCATTGCAGCCCGATCGTGATGTGGGCGGCGCTGACCGGCTCGCGCTTCACCGCATTGGCGCGCGGCAGCATCTCGTTGATGAGCGCCACGCCCTTGTCGACCGTCTTGCGCGTGCCGCCCGAGTCCTGGATGTTGAACACGCGCAGGTTGTCGCCCTCGGCCAGGTTGCCGGTCGCCAGCCAGGCATTGATCTGGTTGGCCTCGCAGCCGAGGCCGACCACCAGCACCGCCGCGAAGTTGGCATGGGTGGCATAGCCGGTGAGGGTGCGCTCCAGGATCTGCATGCCCATGCCGCTGGTGTCCATGCCGCAGCCGGTGCCGTGGGTCAGCGCGACCACGCCGTCGACGTTGGGGAAGGCGGCCAGCGCCTGCGGGTTGGTCTTGCGCGAGAAGTGGTCGGCGATGGCCCGTGCCGCGGTGGCCGAGCAGTTGACGCTGGTCAGCACGCCGATGTAGTTGCGGGTCGCGACCCGGCCGTCGGGGCGGCGGATGCCCATGAAGGTCGCGGACAGCGGCGCCGGCGCCGGCTTCACGTCGGCACCGAAGGCGTAGTCGCGTTCGAAGTGGCCCTTGTCCGGGCCCATGTCGAGGTTGTGGGTGTGGACGTGCTCGCCGGGCTCGATCGGCTTGCTGGCGAAGCCGATGATCTGGTTGTAGCGGCGCACCGGCTCGCCCGGGGCGATGGCGCGCATCGCGATCTTGTGGCCGGGGGGTATCAGCCCGCGCGAGACGACGTTCTCGACCGGCGTGCCGCCGAGCATCTGCGACCGGGCGATGACCACGTCGTCGGCCGGATGGAGTCGGATGAAGGGGTTCATGTGGGGTCCTTTGTTGTCAGGGCGCGTGCGCCCGGCGCCAGCTCGCGCTGAAGCGCTGGTGCGCGCGGTCCAGGTGCTCGTGCATGGCGGCGCGTGCCGCCTCGGGGTCGCGGGCCTCGATCGCGACCTGCACCTTGGCATGTTCCGCGATCGCGGCCTGCCAGGAGCGGTCGGTCTCGAAATAGCCCCCCAGGCGCTTGAACAGCGCGCCATGGCGCGAGTCGAGGTAGCCCTGCACCGTCTCGACCAGCACCGTGTTGGCGCCGGCCTGGACGATCGCGACATGGAAGGCGCGGTCGGCCTCGAGCGGCGCGATGCCGCGCGCGGCCTGCTCGCGCATGTCGTCGACGGCGCGGGCGATGGCCTCGCGGTCGGCGCGGCGGGCGCTGGTGGCGGCCTGCGCCGCGGTCTCGCCCTCGACCAGGCGGCGCGCGCGGATCAGTTCGAGCGGGCCCCAGCCCAGCGCCTCGATCGGCGCCGCGCTTCGCTGCGAGCGGTCGAGCACGTAGACGCCCGAGCCGGTGCGCACCTCGACCCGGCCCTCGACCTCCAGCGCGATCAGCGCCTCGCGCACCGAAGGGCGGCTCACGCCCAGCTGCCGGGCCAGGTCGCGCTCGGCCGGCAGGCGCGCGCCGGCCGCGAATTCGCCCGACGCGATCAGCGTGCGCAGCTGGTCGGCGATCTGGCGATAGAGGCGCTTCGGTTCGAGGGTCTGCAGCGGCACGGTCGATGCGCGGGGGGCTTCACTGTGGGTAAGGGTTGTCCTTGATTGGACAGGTGGTCAGGCCAATTCAGAATACGGTCCGCATCGCCGCGCAGCCATCCGGCGAAACCCTCGCCGACTCGCGCGCCGACGAAGAATCCACCAGAAGGACATCCTTTCATGCGACTCCAAGGAAAGACGGTCCTCGTGACCGCCGCCGGCCAGGGCATCGGCCGTGCCAGCGCGCTGGCGATGGCGGCCGAGGGCGCCCGCGTCTGGGCCACCGACGTGAACGAGAAGCTGCTCGACGGCTATGCCGGCATCGCCAACATCAGCACCGCCAGGCTCGACGTGCTCGACAAGTCCGCGATCGATGCGCTGGTGAGCGGCCTGCCGGCGCTCGACGTGCTCTTCAACTGCGCCGGCGTGGTGCACAACGGCACGCTGCAGGACGCCACCGATGCCGACCTGGTCTTCGCCTTCAACCTCAACGTGCGGGCCCAGTTCTGGACCATCCAGGCGGCGCTGCCCGGCATGCTGAAGGCCGGGCGAGGCAGCATCATCAACATGGCCAGCGTCTGCTCCAGCATGAAGGGCCTGCCGAACCGCTTCGTCTACGGCACCACCAAGGCGGCCGTGCTGGGCCTCACCAAGAGCGTCGCCGCCGACTACGTGACCAAGGGCATCCGCTGCAATGCGGTGTGCCCCGGCACGGTCGACACGCCGTCGCTGGGCGAGCGCATCAACGCCAACGCCGATCCGGTCGAGGCGCGCAAGGCCTTCATCGCGCGCCAGCCGATGGGCCGGCTCGCGCAGGCCGAGGAGATCGCACCGGTGGTGGTCTTCCTGGCCAGCGACGAGTCGCAGTTCGCGACCGGCCAAGCCTTCACCGTCGACGGCGGCATCACGATATGAACCAGCTCGATTTCAACGGCCGGCATGCAGTCGTCACCGGCGGCGCCGCCGGCCTGGGCTATGGCATCGCGCAGCGCCTGCTGGCTTCGGGCGGCAGCGTCACCCTGTGGGACCGCGACGGCGAGGCCGCGGCGAAGGCGGCTGCCGCGCTCGGGCCCAAGGCCTTCGCGCTGGCGGTCGACGTGAGCCAGCAGCCCTCGGTCGCCAAGGCGGTGGCGGCCACGCTGGCGCAGGCCGGGCGCATCGATGCGCTGGTCAACAGCGCCGGCATCACCGGCCCCAACACCAAGGTCTGGGACTACCCGGTCGATGCCTGGCGCCAGGTGATGGAGGTCAACCTCACCGGCCTGTTCATCTGCTGCCGCGAGGTGGTGGGCCAGATGCGCACGCAAGGCTACGGCCGCATCGTCAACGTGGCTTCGGTCGCGGGCAAGGAAGGCAACCCCAACGCCAGCGCCTACAGCGCCAGCAAGGCCGGCGTGATCGCGCTCACCAAGTCGCTCGGCAAGGAACTGGCCGACACCGGCATCCGCGTCAACTGCGTGACGCCGGCCGCGGTGAAGACCGCGATCTTCGACCAGATGACGTCGGAGCACATCGCCTTCATGCTGTCGAAGATCCCGATGGGCCGCTTCGGCCTGGTGGAAGAGGTGGCGGCGCTGGTCGGCTGGCTCTGCACCGAGGACTGCTCCTTCTCGACCGGCGCGACTTTCGACATCTCTGGCGGCCGCTCCACCTACTGATGCGCGCCGGGCTCGCGTATAAGGCACGGGCGCGCGCCGCCGACATCGGCGCGCCCATTCACATCCATGTCGACTGAAGGAAGAAGGCACAACACATGAAACTCGTTCGCTATGGCAACCCCGGCAAAGAGAAGCCCGGGCTGGTCGACGACCAGGGCAAGCTGCGCGACCTCAGCGCGGTGATCAAGGACTTCGACGGCGCGGCGCTCGGCGACGCCACCCTGGCCAAGCTGCGCAAGCTCAAGACCGAAAAGCTGCCCCTGGTGCGCGGCAACCCGCGCTTCGGCTGCCCGGTGGCCAACGTCGGCAAGTTCGTCGCGATCGGCCTCAACTACGTCGACCACGCGATCGAATCCGGCAACCCGATCCCGAAGGAGCCGGTGGTCTTCACCAAGGCTCGCAGCTGCATCCAGGGCCCCAACGATCCGGTGATGCTGCCCAAGAACTCGGTCAAGGGCGACTGGGAAGTCGAACTCGGCGTGGTCATCGGCACGCGCGCCCGCTATGTCTCGCAGAAGGAAGCCCTCGACCATGTCGCCGGCTACTGCGTCATCAACGACGTCAGCGAGCGCGAGTGGCAGATCGAGCACGGCCTGACCTGGGACAAGGGCAAGGGCTTCGACACCTTCGGCCCGATCGGCCCCTGGCTGGTCACCCGCGACGAGGTGCCGAACCCGCAGAAGCTCGCCATGTGGCTCGACCTCAACGGCAAGCGGGTGCAGACCGGCAACACCAGGACCATGATCTTCAACGTGGCCAAGCTGGTCAGCTACGTGAGCCAGCTCAACACGCTCGAGCCGGGCGACATCATCACCACCGGCACCCCGCCCGGCGTGGGCATGGGCATGAAGCCCCCCGTCTACCTGAAGAAGGGCGACGTGATGACCCTGGGCATCGAGGGCCTGGGCGAGCAGCGCCAGGAAGTGGTCGCCTTCAAGCGCTGATCGACAGCCACCCGCCGGCGCGCCGATGCGCCGGCCGGCGGGGCGCACCGAAGCAGTGCGGCGGTCCCGCTTCAAATGTCCCATTGACAGATCATTAGAAGTGGCGAAACATCGCGCCCATGCCCCAGATGCCCCTGCCGAAGTACCACCAGATCTACCTGGTGCTGCGGGAGCAACTCGACGAAGGCCGCTTCGCCGATGGCGTGCCGGGCGAGCTGGCGCTGATGGAGCAGTTCGGCGTGGCCCGGGTCACTGTGCGCCGGGCGCTCGAGCAACTCTCGGCTGAAGGGCTGATCTCGCGCAACCCGGGCCGGCGCACCCGGGCGGTCGCGCCGGCCGCCGGCAGCGCGGCCCGGCCTGCCGATGCGCTCGCGCGCGCCAACCTGCGCGGCCTGCTCGAGAACCTGGTGACCATGGGCCTGCGCACCTCGGTCAAGGTGCTGGACGTGGCGACCATCCCGGCGTCGGGCCAGGTTGCCGAGGCGCTGCAACTGCCGGCCGGCGACGCGGTGCAGAAGGCGGTGCGGGTGCGCTCCACCCGAGAAGGTCCGCTCTCCTACATCACCACCTACGTGCCCAACGACATCGCCCGGCACTTCGGCCGGCGCGAACTCGCGAAGAAGCCGATCCTGGTGCTGCTGGAGGAATCCGGCGTCAAGGTCGGCCGCGCGCACCAGACCATCAGCGCCCGGCTGGCCGACAACCTGCTGGCCGAGCACCTGGAGGTCTCGCTGGGCTCGGCCCTGCTGGCCGTGCGCCGCCTCATCTACGACGAGGCCGAGCGGCCGGTGCAGTGGCTGCACGGCTTCTATCGGCCCGACCGCTACACCTACGAGATGCAACTCTCGCGCGTCGGCAGCATCGATGCCAAGGTGTGGGTCAGCAAGGACGTGTCAGCCCAGTTCAACTGAAGAAAGAGGAGAGCCCCATGCCCCATCGCATCGACAGCCAGGATCGCCGCCGCTTCATTTCCCAATCCGCCGCCGTGGCCTCGGCCATTGCCTTCCCGCTGGTCGCGGGCGCGCAGGCCAAGACGGTCAAGGTCGGGGTGCTGCACCCGGTGACCGGCGCGCTGGCCTATTCGGGCCAGCAATGCCGCCTCGGCGCGCTGATGGCGATCGAGGACATCAACAAGGCCGGCGGCATCAAGTCGCTGGGCGGCGCGAAGATCGAGGCGCTGCTCGGCGACGCGCAGTCGCAGCCGCAGGTCGGCTCGGCCGAGGTCGAGAAGATGAACGAGGCAGGCGCCTCGGCCATCGTCGGCGCCTTCGCATCGGCGATCTGCCTGGCCACCACCCAGACGGCCGCCAAGTACAACCTGCCGCACGTGGTCGATGTCGGCGTGGCCGACCAGATCGTCGAGCGCGGCCTGAAGAACACCTTCCGCTTCGGACCCGGCTACAAGAAGTCGACCCAGGTCGCGATGGCCAACCTGCTGGTGCTCAACAAGGCCGCGGGCAATCCGGCGAAGACGGTGATGATCATCCACGAGGAGTCGCTGTTCGGCACCGGCACCGCGCAGCTGCTGGCGGCCGAGCTGCCGGGCTACGGCTTCCAGGTGGTCGAGATCGTGAAGCACGCCAACCCGACGCGCGACTTCAACAACATCGTGCTGCGCATGAAGTCGCTGAACCCCGACATCGTCATCCCGGCCAACTACTACGACGAATACGCGCTGCTGGTGCGCACCATGCAGCAGCAGAAGGTGCGGCCCAAGGCGATCTTCTCGGTGCTGGGCGGCGCGGCGTCGAGCTACAAGTTCGTCAAGGAGTTCCCCGAGGCGGCCAACGGCATCATCGACTGCAACCACTGGTTCAACCCCAAGGACAAGCGCTCGCAGGAGCTGCGCAAGCGGGTCGAGGCGCAGGGCAAGTTCTTCAGCTACGAGGTCTTCATGACCTACACCGCGGTGGGCCTGCTGGCCGATGCGATGGAGCGGGCCCGATCGAGCGATCGCGCCGCCATCATCGATGCGCTGGCGGCCAGCACCTATGCCGATCACATCATGCCGTACGGCCCGACCAAGTTCACCAACGGCCAGAACGAGGGCGCGCAGCCGCTGATGACGCAGGTGGTCGACAACGACATCAAGGTGATCATCCCGCGCGAGTTCCGCCAGGTCGAGCCGGTGTTCCCGCTGCGCGGCTGAAGACGCAGCGCCCGCCAACCAGCACGCCGCAGCAGCAAGGCGCCAGCGCCCGGCCGCCGAGCGCCGGGCCCGCGGCAGCCACCCATCGCCCATGTTCGACTTCGACATCCTCTTCTCGTCGGTCCTGAACGGCCTGACGACCGGCGCGGTCTATGCGCTGGTCGCGCTCGGCCTGACGCTGATCTACGGCGTGCTGCACATCATCAACTTCGCCCATGGCGCCGCGCTGATGCTGGCGCTCTACGCGGTCTATTTCCTGAAGACGCAGTTCGGCATCGATCCCTACCTCGCGCTGCCGATCGCGATCCCCGGCATGTTCGCGCTCGGCTACCTGCTGCAGCGCGGCGTGATCAATCGCGCCGGGCACGGCCGGGACGAGAACATCCTGCTGGTCACGCTGGGCATCTCGATCGTGATGGAGAACCTGGCGCTGCTGCTGTTCAAGTCCGACACCCGAAGCATCGACACCGCCTATTCGCTCGCCACGGTGGAGATCGGCCCGGCCATGATCGCAGTGCCGAAGCTGGTGGCCTTCGCCGGTGCGCTGGTGGTGTCGGCGCTGCTCTTCTGGATCATGGGCCGCACCGACCTGGGCCGCGCGATCCGGGCGGTGGCCCGCGAGAAAGAAGGCGCCAAGCTGATGGGCATCGACGTCGACCATGTCTACGCCATGAGCTTCGGCATCGGCCTGGCCTGCCTGGGCGCGGCGGCCTGCTTCCTGCTGCCGGCCTACTACGTCAACCCGCAGGTGGGCGGAGGCTTCGTGCTGGTGGCCTTCACCATCGTGGTGCTGGGCGGCATGGGCAGCTTCGTCGGCGCGCTGGTCGGCGGCTTCCTGGTCGGGGTGGTCGAGTCGCTGGGCGGCCTGTTCCTGGGCGAGTCGCTGGGGCAGATCGGCATCTTCGCGATCTTCATCGGCGTGGTGCTGTTCCGGCCGCAGGGCATGTTCGGGGCCAGGGAATGAACCGCATCGCCATCGCCGCCAACCCGGACGTCGAGGTGCGCCCGCGCGAAGGCAGGACAGCGCTGCGGCAGCTCGCGGCCATCGTGCTCTTCGTGCTGGCCGTGGGCTGCGTGCCACTTTTCACCGCCTCGGGCAGCACGCTCAACTTCGTGATGATGGCGCTCTATGCCACGCTGATCGCGCAGGCCTGGAACATGCTCGGCGGCTTCGGCGGCCAGTTCTCCTTCGGCCATGCGATGTTCTTCGGCAGCGGCGCCTACATCCAGGCCATCGCGCAGCTGCAGGGCGGCATCAATGCCTGGGTCGCGCTGGCATTGGCGATCGCCGGCGCCGCCTGCGTCGGCCTGGCGACCGGCGCGCTGAGCTTTCGCTACGGGCTCAAGGGCTCGTACTTCGCGCTGGTCACGCTGGCCTTCGCCGAGGTCTTCCGCATCGTCGCGCTGTCGGTGTCCTTCACCGGCGGCGGGGTCGGGCTGATGGTGCCGCTGCGCGAGGCGCCGTCGAATCTCCAGTTCGCGACGCGCAGCGGCTACCTGTGGGTGATGCTGGCGCTGGTCGCGGCTGCGCTGCTGGTCACCTGGTGGCTGCGCAACGGCCGCTTCGGCGCCTGGCTGCAGGCGGTGCGCGACAACGAGGACGCGGCGCGCGCGGTCGGCGTGAATCCCTTCCGGGTCAAGCTGGGCGCGATCGGCATCTCGGCGGCCTTCATGGGCGCGGCGGGCGCCTTCTACGTGCAGGTGTTCCAGTACATCGATCCGGCGATCGCCTTCGGTCCGGCGACCTCGATCGAGGCGCTGGTCGGCGCCATCGTCGGCGGCATGGGAACGCTGTGGGGGCCGGTGCTCGGCGCGCTGGTGCTGCACCTGCTGGCCGAGCTCACGCGCAACCTGTTCGGCGAACTGCCGGGGCTCAACATGGTGATCTACGGCACGGTGCTGGTGCTGATCGTGATCTTCCTGCCGCGCGGCATCGCAGGCATCGGGCTGTCGGTGCGGCGCCTGTGGGCGCAGGGCCGGGGAGGGCCGCATGGCTGACGCACTCCTGACCATCGAGGGCATCTCGCGCGCCTTCGGCGGGCTGAAGGCGGTGCAGGACGTGAGCCTGTCGGTCGCCGAGGGCAGCCTGACCGCGCTGATCGGCCCGAACGGCGCCGGCAAGACCACGCTCTTCGCGCTCATATCGGGTTTCATCCGGCCCGACGCCGGCCGGGTGCGCTTCGCCGGCCAGGACATCACCGGCCACGAGCCGCATCGCAATGCCCGTCTCGGCATGACGCGCACCTTCCAGATCGTCCGGCCCTTCGCCGCGCAGACGGTGCGCGACAACATCGCGGTCGGCGCCCACCTGCACGAGCGCGACCGCCGGTCGGCCCTGCGCCAGGCCGAGCAGGTGGCGCAGCGCGTGGGCCTGGCGGCACAGCTCGACAAGCCCGCATCCGAGCTCACGGTGGCGGCGCGCAAGCGGCTCGAACTGGCCCGCGCCCTGGCCACCAGGCCGCGCCTGCTGCTGCTCGACGAGGTGCTGGCCGGGCTCAACCCGCAGGAGATCGCCGAGATGATGCCGGTGGTGCGCGGCATCGCCGACGGCGGGGTCACGGTGCTGATGATCGAACACGTGATGCAGGCGGTGATGAACCTGGCCGAGCACGTCTGGGTGCTGGCCCAGGGCCGGCTGATCGCCGAGGGCAGCCCGGCGCAGGTGACCGCCGACGACCGTGTCGTCGAGGCCTACCTGGGCCACGGCACCGCGGCCCGGCTGCGCAAGGCGGCTGGCACGGCGGGGGCGGGGTCATGAGCAAGGTGGCGAATGCCGAAGCGCGGCTGCCCGGCAGCGCGCTGCTAGAGATCGAAGGCCTGCGCGGCGGCTACGGCCGGGTCGAGGTGCTGCGCGGCGTCGACCTGCAGGTCAACGCCGGCGAGATGGTCGCGCTGCTCGGCAGCAACGGCGCGGGCAAGTCGACGCTCAACAAGGTCGTCTGCGGCCTGGTGCCGCCCTGGAGCGGCAGCGTGCGCTTCGACGGCCGCGAACTGGGCGGCGCGCACTATCGCGAGGTGGTCAAGGCCGGCCTGATCCAGGTGCCGGAAGGCCGCAAGATATTTCCCAACCTGAGCGTGCGCGAGAACCTCGAACTCGGCTCCTTCACCCGGGCGCGCGAGCGAAGGTCGGCCAACCTGGAGCGGATCTACGGCATCTTCCCGCGGCTGCGCGAACGCAGCGGCCAGAACGCCGGCACCATGAGCGGCGGCGAGCAGCAGATGCTGGCGATCGGCCGCGGGCTGATGGCCGAGCCGGTCCTGCTGATCCTCGACGAGCCCTCGCTCGGCCTGTCGCCGCTCCTGGTCGAGGAGATGTTCGCGCTGATCCGCCGGCTGCGCGACGAAGGCCTGGCGGTGCTGCTGGTCGAGCAGAACGTCGGCCAGTCGCTGGAGATCGCGGACCGGGCCTATGTGCTCGAGAACGGCAGCGTGCGCTTCGCTGGCGTGCCGGAAGAACTGCTGGCCAGCGACGAGCTGCGCCGGGCTTACCTGGGCCTCTGAGCCCCAAGGAGAGAAGACGATGAAACGAAGAGACATCCTGCTTGCATCGGCGGCCGGCGCGCTGGCCGTGTCTGCGCGGGCGCAGAGCGGCAACAACGTGCCGGTGCGCATCCTGGTCGGCGCGCCCGCCGGCGGCTCGACCGACACCATCGCGCGCACGCTGGCCGCCGGCATGGGCCCGCTGCTGGGCCGGCCGGTGATCGTCGAGAACCGGCCCGGTGCCGGCGGCAACATCGCGGCCGACGCGGTGGCCAAGGCGGCGCCGGACGGCAACACGCTGCTGCTGAGCTTCACCAGCCATGCGATCAATGCCTCGCTCTATTCGAGCCTGCCCTTCGATCCGGTGAAGGACTTCACCGCGCTGACGCTGGTCGCGACCTCGCCCTCGATCCTGGTCGCCAATCCCTCGGTGCCGGCCAACAACGTGCGCGATCTGATCGCGCTCGCCAAGAAGGAGCCGGGGCAGCTCAACTTCGCGATCGGCGCGCTCGGCTCGTCGCTGCACATGGCTGGCGAGGCGTTCAAGATGCAGTCCGGCGTCTACATCGTGAACATCCCCTATCGCGGCACCGCGCCGGCGGTGCAGGACGTGCTGGGCGGCCAGGTCCAGCTGATGTTCGCGGCCGTCGGCAATGTGCAGCAGCACATCAAGGCCGGCAAGCTGAAGGCGCTGGGCGTGACCTCGGCCAAGCGCCTGCCCGAGTTCCCGGACGTGCCGACCATCGGCGAGACCCTGCCCGGCTACGAATCCAGCGCCTGGTTCGGCCTCTTCGGCCCGGCCCGCATGCCGCCCGAGGTGATCCGGCGCACCGTCGACGCGGCACGCCAGGCCATCGCCGACCCGGCCAGCCGCAAGCGCTTCGATACCGAGGGCGTGGTCCCGGTGGGCAACACGCCCGAGCAGTTCGGCCCCTTCGTGCAGAGCGAGATCAAGCGCTGGGCGCAGGTGGTCAAGTATTCGGGAGCCAAGCCCGAATGACCGCCTCCACCCTCGCCGCCAGGCCGCCGCAGACGCTGGCGCAGAAGCTGATCGCGCGCGCCTGCGGCCGCGAGACGGTGGCGACCGGCGAGATCGTCACCTGCGCGGTCGACCTGGCGATGTTCCACGATTCGTCGGGACCGCGCCGCCTGAAGCCGATGCTGGAGTCGCTCGGCGCGCAGCTGTGGGATCGCTCGCGCATCGTGCTGGTGATGGACCACTACGTGCCCGAGCGCGACGAGGACTCGCGCCGCATCGTGCGCATCGCCCGCGACTGGGCGCGCGACCAGCAGCTGCCGCATGTCTACGACAGCCAGGGCATCTGCCATGTGGTGGTGCCGCAGCACGGCCACATCCGACCCGGCATGCTGTGCGTGGGCGGCGATTCGCATTCGCCCACCGGCGGCGCCTTCGGTGCCTACATGTTCGGCGTCGGCAGCACCGAGATGCTCGGCGTGGTGGTCACCGGCGAGATCTGGCTGCGCGTGCCCGAGACCATCGCGATGTGGTGGGACGGCCGGCTGCCGGCCGGGGTCACGGCCAAGGACATGATGCTGCACATGCTGGGGCGCTTCGGCATGAACGGCGGGCGCTATCAGGCGGTCGAGTTCTGCGGGCCGGCGGTAGGGGCCTTGTCGATGCAGGAGCGCATGACGCTGTCGAACATGAGCGCGGAGCTGGGCGCCCAGGTCGGGCTCATTGCGCCCGACCAGACCACTGCCGACTTCCTGGCCCGGGCCGGCGCGCCGGCCATCGACACCACGCCCTGGTTCAGCGACGAGGGCGCCGACTGCACCCGCCACCGTTTCGATGCCTCGGTGCTCGAACCGCAGGTGGCGGCACCGCACAGCCCGGCCAATGCGCACGGCGTGAGCCGCTTCGCGGAGACGCCGATCGACGTGGCCTACATCGGCGCCTGCACCGGCGCCAAGCTGGAGGACCTGCGCGCCGCCGCGCAGGTGCTTCGCGGCCACCGCATTCCTTCGAGCGTGCGTCTCATCGTCGCGCCGGCCAGCCTGCAGGACCAGCAGCAGGCGCGCGAGGAAGGCGTGCTGCAGGCGCTGCTCGATGCCGGTGCCGAGCTGTTCCCGACCGCCTGCGGCGCCTGTTCCGGCTACGGCGACCCGATGGGCGACGACATCACCGTCATCTCGACCACCGCGCGCAACTTCAAGGGCCGCATGGGTTCGGCCAGCGCGCAGGTCTACCTGGGCTCGCCCTACACCGTCGCAGCGGCGGCACTGCGCGGCCGCGTGACCGATCCGCGCGAGGTGCTGGAATGAAGCACCCCCCGCGCGGCTTCGCCGCTCCCGCCTCTCTGGCGCCTTCGGCTTGGAGGGGGGCGCACCCGAGGGCCCGGCAAAGCCGGTTCCCTGGGTGCCTTGGCATGGCTCGCTCCGCGGCCCCTGGATGGGAAGCGATGCGTCGGTTTCATGCGATGCAGGTGGCGCGCAGCGTCGTGGAAGACTGAAATGAAGAAAGCCGAAACAGGCCACCGCGTCTGGCGCCTGGGCGCCGACATCGACACCGACGTGCTGGCGCCGGGCCATGCGATGAAGCACGGCATCGAGCGCATCGCGCGCCACTGCCTCGAAGCGGTGCGGCCCGAATTCGCGGGCGAGGTGCGCCCGGGCGACCTGGTCGTCGCCGGGCCCAACTTCGGTATCGGCTCGTCGCGCGAGCAAGCCGCCGAGGTGCTGGTGCAGCTGGGCGTGGCGGCGGTGGTCGCGCCTTCTTTCGGCGGCCTGTATTTCCGCAATGCCTTCAATGTCGGACTGCTGCTGCTGACCTGCGCACAGGCTGAATCGCTGCAGGAGTGCGAACAGGTGGGACTGGATACGAACGGCCCCTGCGTGATCGCCGCGGACGGCCGCCGCCTGGCCTGCGAACCCATTCCCGGCTTCCTGATGGACATGGTCCGCGCCGGCGGACTGATGAAGCAGCTGGCCCAGCGCTTCGGCGACAAAGGATCAAGACCATGAGCTCCCCCACCACGCCGGCATTGGACCCGGTGACCCTGGCCGTGCTGCGCGGCCGCCTCGAGCAGGTCGCGGACGAGATGGATGCGACCCTCTATCGCAGCGCCTTCAACCCGATCATTGCCGAGGCCCATGACGCCTGCCACGGCCTCTACGACGCTGTGAGCGGCGACACCCTGGTGCAGGGCAAGTCCGGCCTGCCGGTCTTCGTCGGCGCCATGGCCTTCGCGGTGCGCGCGACCGCGGCTGCGGCCGAGGCGCGCGGCGGCATGCAGGACGGCGACATCTGGATCAGCAACGACCCCTACGACGGCGGCACCCATGCCAACGACTTCAAGCTGGTGCGGCCCTTCTTCCGCGGCGGCCGGCTCTTCTGCCACATGGCCTCGGCCGCGCACTGGCATGACGTGGGCGGCGCGGTGCCCGGCAACTACAACCCGGCCGCCACCGAATGCTGGCAGGAAGCGGTTCAGATCCCGCCGGTGCGCATCGTGCGCGGCGGCGTGCTCGACCTCGACGTGCTGGCCATCCTGCGCGCCAACACCCGCCTGCCCGAGAGCCTCTGGGGCGACCTCAACGGCCAGCTGGCCGCGCTGGAGCTGGGCGCCAAGCGCCTGCACGGCCTGCTCGACGAATACGGCGATGCGCTGGTGCTGCAGGCCATGGGCGAACTGCGCGCCCGCGCGCTGCGGCTGATGCGCTCGCACGTGGCCTCGCTGCCCGACGGCCGCTACAGCTTCGACGACGTGCTCGACAACGACGGCATCGTCGACCAGCCGCTGGCCATCGCGCTCGACATGACCGTGGCCGGCGACCGGCTGCTGCTCGACTTCTCGCGCAGTTCGCCGCAATGCGCGGGACCGGTCAATATCTCGCGCGCGACCGCGATCGCGGCCTGCTACGTGGCGCTCAAGCATGTGTTTCCCGATGTGCCGGCCAATGCCGGCGTGCTCGACGCGGTCGACTTCCTCATTCCCGACGGGCTGGTGATCAGCGCCGAGCGGCCGCGCCCGGTGGGCGGCTACACCGAGACCATCCTGCGCATGATCGACGTGATCTTCAGCGCCACCGCGCTCGCCGATCCGACCCGTGCGGTGGCGCAGGCCTACGGCACCATCAATGCGCTGTCGATCGCGGGGCACCGCAGCGACGGCCCGCGCAAGGGTCAGCGCTGGGTCATGTTCAGCTTCTTCGGCGGCGGCCATGGCGGCCACTCCGACGGCGACGGGCTCTCGCATGCCAATGCGCCGATCTCCACCGCGACCATCCCGCCGCTGGAGATCCTGGAGGCGGCCTATCCGGTGCGCTTCACCGAATGGGCGCTGCGGCCCGGCTCGGGCGGCGACGGCGAGCACCGCGGCGGCCTGGGCGCGGTCTACGAGATCGAATTGCTGGAGAAGAACGCCGAGGCCTATGTCTTCGGCGAGCGCGGCAGTTCGCCGCCCAAGGGCATCGCCGGCGGCTCTGCGGCCGCGGTCAATGTCTTCAGCTACGAGAACGACGGCGGCTGGCACCGGCCGCCGATGGCATCGAAGATGCACGGCATCCGGCTGGCGCAGGGCGAGCGGGTGCGGCTCGAGACGCCCGGCGGCGGCGGCTGGGGCGCACCGGAGCGGCGCAGTGCCGCGCAACGCGAACAGGATCTGGCGATGGGCTATGTGGAAGAGGGCGGCAAGACCGGGCAAGGCGGCGCGACGCGTTCGGGAGGTGCCGTCCGATGAGCACCGGGGAACCCGCAGGCATGAACGCGACGTTGCAGGCACAGAAGCCGGCGCAGGAGCCCGGCCGCCTGGTCGTCGGCGTCGACGTCGGGGGCACCTTCACCGACCTCTTCGTGCTCGACGAGCAGGCCGGCAGCGCGCGCGTGGTCAAGGTGCCTTCCACCCGCGGCGAGGAAGCGCGCGGCTTCATGAACGGGGTGGCACGGGTCGCCGACTCGGCCGCCGCGATCGCGACCATCGTGCACGGCACCACGGTCGGCACCAACGCGCTGCTGGAGCGCAAGGTGGCGCGCACCGGCATCATCACCACCCGGGGCTTTCGCGACGTGCTGGAAATGCGCCGGCGCGACCGGCCGCGCACCTGGGGCCTGCGCGGCAGCTTCCTGCCGGTGGTGCCGCGCGACCTGCGCCTGGAGGTCGACGAGCGGGTGCTGGCCGACGGCAGCATCCACACGCCGGTCGATCTCGACCAGGTCCGGGCCCAGGCCCGCGCACTGCTCGAGGCCGGCTGCGAGGCGGTCTGCGTCTTCTTCATCAACACCTACGCCAATCCCGAGAACGAGGCCCGCGCGGTGGCCGCGGTGCGCGCGCTGTGGCCGAACCCGCATGTCACCTCGGCCTGCGAGGTGCTGCCGGAGATCCGCGAATTCGAGCGCTGCTCCACCGCCACGCTGAACGCCGCTCTCCAGCCGGTGGTCGGCAGCTACCTGGCCCGGCTCGACGGCGACCTGCGCGGCCACGGCTTCGACGGCGAACTGCTGGTGGTGCAGAGCAACGGCGGCGTGATGTCGCGCCAGACCGCCAGCGACCTGCCGGTGCGCACAGCGCTGTCCGGCCCGGCCGCCGGCGTGATCGCCTGCGCGGCCATCGCGCGCGCGGCGGGCTTCCCGAACGCGATCACCGGCGACATGGGCGGTACCTCCTTCGACGTCTCGCTGGTCGCCGACGGCGAGCCCGCGCTGGCGGCGCAGACGGCGATCGAATTCGGCATGGTGATCCGCTCGCCGATGATCCAGATCGAGACCATCGGCGCCGGCGGCGGCTCGATCGCCTCGGTCGATGCCAGCGGCATGCTGCAGGTCGGCCCCGAGTCGGCCGGCAGCAATCCGGGCCCGGCCTGCTATGGCCGCGGCAACATGCGCCCGACCGTGACCGATGCCAACGTGCTGCTCGGCCGCATCGCCGCCGACCGGCCGCTGGGCGGCGGGCTGCTCGCGGCGCTCGATGCGGACAACTCGCGAGAGGCCATCGAGACGCACGTGGCCGGGCCGCTGGGCCTGGACGTGCTGCGCGCCGCCGAAGCCATCCTCACCGTCGCCAATGCGCGCATGGCGGGGGCCATACGCCTGGTCTCGATCGAGCGCGGCCACGATCCGCGGCGCTTCGCCTACATGCCCTTCGGCGGCGGCGGCGCGCTGCATGTCTGCGCGATGATGCGCGAGGTCGGCGTGGTCACCGGCATCGTGCCGCGCTACCCGGGCGTGACCTCGGCACTGGGCTGCGTGATCGCCGACATGCGGCACGACGCGGTGCAGACGCTCAATCGCTCGCTCGACGAGCTCGACATCGAGCAGCTCGGCCGGCGCATCGCGGAACTCGGCGCGAGCTGCCAGCAGCGGCTCGATTCGTCGGGCGTGCGCTTCGAGACGGTGCGCGAGACCATCGCGCTCGACATGCTCTACGCCGGCCAGACCCACACGCTGCCGGTGCCGCTGCCGGCCGGTGCCGTTCTTGGCCGCGAAGTGATCCGCAACGCCTTCGAGTCCAGCTATCGCGCCGCCTTCGGCCGCGTGCTGGAGGGCATAGGCATCCGGGTGATGAACCTGCGCTATGCGCGAGTCGGCGTGCGGCCCAAGTTCGACCTGGCGGTGCTGGCGCCGGTCGGTGCCGGCAGCATCGAGCCGCTGGGCACGCAGCGCGTGTTCCACGATGGCCAGTGGTGCGAGGCGAAGCGCTTCGCGCGGCTCGGTCTGCCGGTCGGCGCGCGCATCGACGGCCCGGCGATCCTCGAGCAGGCCGACACCACCGTCTGGCTGGAGCCCGGCTTCGAGGCAGAGGTCGACGTGCACGGCAACCTGCTGGTGAGGCCCGCGTGAGCGCCGCCGCGCCGATCGTCGGGTCGCGCACCGCGCTGGTGGTGGTCGACCTGCAGAACGATTTCCTCGACGCGCGGGGCGCCTATGCCCGCGGCGGCGATACCAATCCGCCCGCACTGGCCTTGCCCGCGCGGGTGGCGACCGTGGCCCGGGCGCTGAAGGCCGCCGGCGGCATGGTGGCGGCCAGCCAGTTCACGCTGTGGCCCGACGCGGCCGGCGAGCCGATGGTGTCGCCGCACCTGAAGGCGCTGCGCCCCTACCTGGCACGCGGCGACTTCGCACCGGGCAGCTGGGGCCAGGCGAACGTCGATGCGCTGGCCGGGCTGGTCGACGTCGTGGTCTGCAAGGTCGCCTATTCGGCCTTCTTCAACACCCAGCTCGACTGGGTGCTGCGCCGCGCAGGCATCGACTGCGTGGCGGTCTGCGGAATCGTCACCAACGGCGGCGTGGCGAGCACGGTGCGCGATGCCCACATGCGCGACTACCGCACGCTGGTGCTGGCGGATGCCTGCGCCGCCTTCGGCGAGGACAGGCACCGCGCCGCGCTGGCGGACATGGGCAGCGTGGCCGAGCTGAGCGACTGCGACGCCTTCGTGCGGAGGCTGGCATGACCTGCCCCGCATCGAGCGCGAGCCGCCGGCACGAGAGCCGTCGATGAACCGGCTCGTGTCCGAAGCGCCGCTGCGCCGGATCGAGCGCGCGGCCCGCATCGAGGCCGAGACGCGGGTGCCGGTGGCGATCGTCGGTGCCGGCGCTTGCGGCATGGTGGCGGCCCTGATGCTGCACGACGCGGGCATCGACTGCGTGCTGCTCGAACGCGATGCAGCGCCGAGCGGATCGACCGCGCTGTCCTCCGGCTTCATCCCGGCGGCCGGCACGCGCGCCCAACGGGCGCAGGGCATCGCGGGCGACAGCGCCGCGCGCCTCGCCGCCGACGTCCAGGCCAAGGCCCACGGCCGCGCCGCGCCGGCCCTGGTTCAGGCCTACGCCGAGGCGGTCGGCCCGGCGCTCGATGCGCTGCAGCAGCGCCACGGGCTCGACTGGGTCGTGCTGGACGGCTTTCTCTATCCCGGACATTCCTTCCACCGCATGCACGCGCTGGCGCAGAAGACCGGCGCAGCGCTGATGTCGGCCCTGCAGGCTGCGGTGCAGCAAGCCGGCATCCCTCTGTTGACGCAGGCGCTGGTCGACACGCTGTGGCTGGACGATGCGGACCGCGCGATCGGCGTCGGCCTGCGTCGCCCCGATGGCCGCGCGGAGACCCTCGGCTGCGATGCGCTGATCCTGGCCTGCAACGGCTTCGGCGGCAATCGCGCGATGGTGCGAACGCTGCTGCCGGCGATGGCCGATGCCGCCTATGGCGGCCATGCCGGCAACGACGGCAGCGCGATCCTCTGGGGCGAAGCCCTCGGCGCGCGACTGCGCGACCTCGGCGCCTACCAGGGGCATGGTTCCTGGGTCACGCCGCAGGGCGCGCTGATGACCTGGGCGGTGATGATGGAAGGCGGCGTGCAGATCAATCGCGAGGGTCGGCGCTTCCACGACGAGACGCAGGGCTACTCGGAGGCCGCGGTGCAGGTGCTGGCCCAGCCCGGCGGCATCGCCTGGAACGTCTTCGACCTGCCGCTGCTGGAACTGGCCCGCGGCTTTGCGGATTTCCGCGAGGCCGAGGCGGCCGGTGCGCTGCGGCGCTGCGACGACGTGGCCGCGCTGGCGGCCTGCATCGGCTGCGGCCTTGACGCCCTGCAGGCGACGCTCGACGGCATCCGGGCCGGCGCGTCGACGGCCGACGGCCGGGTCTTCGGCCGTGGGCTCGACGCGCCGTATTTCGCGGTCAAGGTGACCGGTGCGCTGTTCCACACACAAGGCGGCCTGGATGTCGCCAGCGACATGCGGGTGCTGCGCCAGGACGGCTCGCCCCTGCCCAACCTGCTGGCGGCCGGCGGCGCGGCCGGCGGCGTCTCGGGCGACGAGGTCTGGGGCTATCTTTCGGGCAACGGGCTGTTGAGCGCCGTGGCCGGCGGCTATATCGCGGCGGCCAGCGCCGCCGCGATCATCGATCGAAGGGAACAGGGCGATGACGGATCCAGCTGACGAATCATTCAAGACCCGCCTGGCGCGTGCGGACATCGTGCTCGCGCCCGGCGTCTACGACGCATTGAGTGCGCTGGTGGCCGAGCAGTCGGGCTTCGAGGCGCTCTACCTTTCGGGCGCCTCGATCGCCTACACCCGGCTCGGCCGATCGGATGTCGGCCTCACCACCTACACCGAGGTCGAGGACACGCTGGCGCGCATCGCCGAGCGGGTGCGGCTGCCGGTGATCGTCGATGCCGACACCGGCTTCGGCAACGCGCTCAACACCCAGCGCACCGTGCGCGGCTTCGAGCGAGCCGGCGCCGCGATGATCCAGGTCGAGGACCAGGGCTTTCCCAAGCGCTGCGGCCACCTCGACGGCAAGTCGGTGGTGCCGGCGCGCGAGATGGTGGGCAAGCTCCATGCGGCGCTCGATGCGCGCGCCGACCCTCGCACCTTGATCCTGGCGCGCACCGATGCGCTCGCGGTCGAGGGACTGGAGGCCGCGCTCGATCGCGCGGAGGCCTACCTGGAGGCCGGCGTCGATGCGCTCTTCATCGAGGCGCTGCGCTCGCCCGAGCAGATGGACGCCGCCTGCCGCCGCTTCGGCCAGCGGATCCCGCTGCTGGCCAACATGGTCGAGGGCGGCAAGACGCCGGTGCAGGACGCCGATGCCCTGCAGGCGCACGGCTTTCGCATCGCGATCTTCCCGGGCGGCACCGCGCGGGCGGTGGTCCACATGCTGCAGGGCTACTACGCCAGCCTGCATGCCCATCGCACCACCTTGCCCTGGAAGGACAGAATGCTCGACTTCGACGGTCTCAATGCGGTGATCGGCACGCCTGAACTGATGGCCGCCGGCAAGCGCTACGAATGAAGGAAAAGGGGCAAGGCACATGGCACTCGGCACCTGGCTGATCTACCTGCTGGCGGCGGCCGGCCTGTCGCTCTCGCCCGGACCCAACGGCCTGCTGGCGCTCACCCACGGCGCCCTGCACGGCAGGCGCAAGGCGCTCTTCACCATCGCCGGCGGCGCCTTCGGCTTCGTGGTGGTGATCGCGCTGTCGATGTTCGGTATCGGCGCGCTGCTGAAGGCCTCGCTGGTCTGGCTGACGGTCTTGAAATGGCTGGGCGGCGCCTACCTGTTCTGGCTCGGCCTGCAGGTCTGGCGCTCGCCGGCCATCGGCGTCGAGCTGGAGGGCTCGGCGCCCGAGCGCAAGAGCTGGTCGATGTTCCGCCAGGGCGCGCTGTCGGCGCTGACCAATCCCAAGGCGCTGCTCTTCTTCGCGGCCTTCCTGCCGCAGTTCATCGATCCGCAGCGCAGCCTCTATGTCCAGTTCGCGATCATGGCGCTGAGCTTCGCGGCGATCGAGGTGGCGACCGAACTGCTGATCGCCAGCATGGCGCATCGCATCAGCCCCTGGCTGCGCCGGGTCGGGCGGCGCTTCAACCAGGTCTGCGGCGGGGTGTTCATGGCGATCGGCGCGGCGCTCCCGCTGCGAGGCTGAATGCAGCACGAGTGAAAAGGCCGGCGCGCGCCCTCAGCGCGCAGCCAGCTTCTGCAGCAGCATCGCCTTCACCGCGGGCCATTCGCTGTCGATGATGCTGAAGCGCACCGAATTGCGCTTGCGCCCGTCCGGCATGATCCGCTCGTGGCGCACGATGCCTTCCTGCTTCGCGCCGATGCGCAGGATCGCGGCGCGCGATCTGTCATTGAGTTCGTCGGTGGTGAACTGCACGCGCACGCAGTTCATCTGCTCGAAGGCATGCCGCAGCAGCAGGTACTTGGCTTCGGTGTTGACCGTGGAGCGCTGGGCCGAGGCCGCCAGCCAGGTATGGCCGATCTCCTGCTTGCGATTGGCGCGGTCGATCTTCCAGAAGCGGGTGCTGCCGACGATGGCGCCGTCGGCGCGCCGGACGATCGCGAAGGGCATCACGGTGCCGGCCGCGCGGCCGGCCAGCGCGGTGGCGATGTAGGCATCGACGGTGTCCGGGCCGGGCACGACGGTCAGCTTCATCTTCCATAGCTCGCCCTCGGCGGCGGCCCGCAGCAGGGCGCTTGCGTGCTCCGGCTCAAGGGGAAGAAGCTCGACCGCGCTGCCTTGCAATGCGGGTTGACTTTGGGAAGCGAGATCGGTCATTCGGGCTCGTGGCAAGAGGCGCGAATCATAAAAGACCCTCGAATTCTGGGGGATTTGTCACTTCGCGGCGGAGGAAATCTCCTGCAAAATAGCACGACCGTTCGTTTTATTCCTTCAACCTCCTCGATGTCCGAAACCGCCGTCCCCGCCAAGCCTTCCCGCGCGCCTGCCAAGGGCCAGCAGACCAAGGCCGTGATCATCGATGCGGCGCTCAACCTGGCGGCGCAGGTAGGCCTCGAAGGCCTGTCCATCGGCGCGCTGGCCGAGGTCACGCAGATGAGCAAGTCAGGCGTCTTCGCCCACTTCGGCTCGCGCGAGGAACTGCAGATCTCGGTGGTGCGCGAATACCATGCGCGCTTCGAGCAGGAGGTCTTCTATCCGGCGCTCGAACAGGAACGCGGCCTGCCGCGCCTGCGCGCCATGTTCGCCAACTGGATGAAGCGCACCTCCACCGAGATCGATTCGGGCTGCATCTACATCAGCGGCGCGGTCGAGTTCGACGACCGGCCCGGCCCGGTGCGCGACGAGCTGGCCGAATCGGTCAACACCTGGCTGGCCGCGATGTACCGCGCGGTGCTGCAGGCCCAGGCCGAAGGCCACCTGCGCGCCGATGCCGACGCCAAGCAGATCGCCTTCGAGATCCATGCGCTGATCCTGGCGCTGCACTACGAAGCCCGCTTCCTGCGCTCGCCCGATTCGCTGGCGCGTGCCACCGCCGGCTTCGACAACATCGTTGCGCGCAGCGCGGTGCTCGACGATGCGCCGCAGGGCAGCAAGTCCGCCGGCGCCCGTCGCCCCAGGGCCGCGCGCTGAGCGCGCCGCCCGATCCTTCTTCCGACTTTTTCCATCTCTTCTTTTTTTCCGGAGACCTTCACATGCCCGCCTACACCCCGCCGCTGCGCGACATGCAATTCGTCATGCACGAAGTGTTCAAGATCACCGATGAACTCAAGACGATGCCCAAGCATGCCGAGATCGATGCCGACACGATCAACGCCATCCTCGAGGAAGGCGGCAAGTTCGCGGCCGAGGTGACCTTCCCGCTCAACATCAGCGGCGACGAGGAAGGCTGCGTGCTCGACAAGAGCACCCACGAGGTGAAGGCGCCCAAGGGCTTCAAGGAGGCCTATGCCAAGTTCGTCGAAGGCGGCTGGCCGGCGCTGTCCTGCGACCCGGCATACGGCGGCCAGGGCCTGCCCTATGTGGTGAACCAGTGCGTCTACGAGATGCTCAATTCGGCCAACCAGGCCTGGACCATGTACCCGGGCCTGTCGCACGGCGCCTACGAGGCATTGGCCGCCCACGGCACCGACGCGCAGAAGAAGACCTACCTGCCCCGCCTGGTGACCGGCGAATGGACCGGCACCATGTGCCTGACCGAGCCGCACTGCGGCACCGACCTGGGCCTGCTGCGCACCCGGGCCGAGCCGCAGGCCGACGGCAGCTACAGGATCACCGGCAACAAGATCTTCATCTCGGCCGGCGAGCACGACCTGGCCGAGAACATCATCCACCTGGTGCTGGCCCGCCTGCCCGATGCGCCAAAGGGCAGCAAGGGCATCAGCCTCTTCGTGGTGCCGAAGTTCAACGTGAACGCCGACGGCTCGCTCGGTTCGCGCAACGGCATCTACTGCGGCGGCCTGGAGCACAAGATGGGCATCCATGGCAACGCGACCGCGCAGATCGTGATCGAGGGCGCCAACGGCACCCTGGTCGGGGAGCCCAACAAGGGCCTGGCGGCGATGTTCGTGATGATGAACGCGGCCCGCCTGGGCGTGGGCAACCAGTCGCTGGGCCTGACCGAGGTCGCTTTCCAGAACGCGCTGGCCTATGCCAAGGACCGCACGCAGATGCGCTCGCTGTCGGGCGTCAAGGCCAAGGACAAGGACGCCGACCCGATCATCGTCCACCCCGACGTGCGCAAGATGCTCATGACCGCCAAGGCCTACGCCGAAGGCGGCCGCGCGATGGCCATCTTCTGCACGCTGCTGCTCGACCGCGAGCACCACCATCCGGACGAGAAGGTGCGCAAGGACGCAGGCGAGATCGTCGCGCTGCTGACCCCGATCGTGAAGGCCTTCATCACCGACAACGGCCACACCGCCACCAACGCCTGCATGCAGGTCTTCGGCGGCCATGGCTTCATCAAGGAATGGGGCATGGAGCAGTTCGTGCGCGACAACCGCATCAACATGATCTATGAAGGCACCAACACGATCCAGTCGCTCGACCTGCTGGGCCGCAAGATCCTCGGCAACAACGGCGCCACGCTGAAGAAGTTCGGCAAGCTGGTCGGCCGGCTGGTCGAGGAAGAGGGCGTCAACGAGAAGATGAGCGAGTTCATCACGCCGGTGGCGGCGCTGGGCGAGCAGCTCACCAAGTTCACGACCGAGATCGGCTTCAAGGGCTTCCAGAACCCGGACGAAGTCGGCGCCGCCGCCGTCGACTACCTGCGCGTGGCCGGCCACTTCGTGTTCGGCTACATGTTCGCGCTGATGGCCCGTGCCGCGCTGCGCGAGATCGCCGCCGGCAACACCGACCCCTTCTATGTCGCCAAGCTGCAGACCGCGCGCTTCTACTTCGCCAAGCTGTTCCCCGAGACCGCCACGCTGATGCGCACCGCGCGCGCAGGCGCCGCTCCTCTGATGAACACCGACGCGGCACTGGCATGAGCGCCATGAAGGCCTTCATCGTGGCGATCGCCCTGGCTTCCGGTGCTGGCGCTGCCATGGCGCAGATGACGCCGGTGGGCGTCTGGCGCAGCATCGACGACAAGAGCGGCGAGGCCAAGGCCGAGATCCGCATCGGCGAAGCCAACGGCGCGCTCAACGGGCGCATCGTCAAGTCGCTCAAGAAGGACACGCTGCCCAACGCGGTCTGCGACGAATGCAACGACGATCGCAAGGGCAAGCCGATCGCCGGGCTGGAGATCATCCGCGGCGGCGCCAAGGCCGAGGGCAAGGATGTCTGGGAAGGCGGCAAGATCCTCGACCCCGAGAACGGCAAGGAATACCGCGCCAGCTTCACGCCGATCGATGGCGGCAGGAAGCTCGAGGTGCGCGGCTACCTCGGCCCGTTCTGGCGTACCCAAACCTGGTTGCGCGCGCAGTAGGCGCGCGCCCGCAACTTCAATCAAGAAGCAATCACCATGTCCAGATTCCAAGTGAAAAAGGTCGCCGTCCTCGGCGCCGGCGTGATGGGCGCGCAGATCGCAGCGCATCTCGTCAACGTGCGCGTGCCGGTGGTGCTGTTCGACCTGCCGGCCAAGGACGCGAGCGGCGCCGTCGCCCAGGGCGCGGCCAAGAACGGCATCGTCGCGCGCGCCATCGACAACCTCAGGAAGCTCAAGCCGGCGCCGCTCGGCGACGTAGCGGATGCCGCCCTGATCGAGCAGGCCAACTACGAGGACGACCTCGCCAGGCTCGGCGAATGCGACCTGGTGATCGAGGCGATCGCCGAGCGCATGGACTGGAAGCTCGACCTCTATACGAAGATCGCGCCACACGTGGCAAAGCACGCGATCCTTGCGTCCAACACCTCGGGCCTGTCGATCACCAAGCTCGGCGCGGCCCTGCCCGAGGCGCTCAAGCCGCGCTTCTGCGGCATCCACTTCTTCAATCCGCCGCGCTACATGTTCCTGGTCGAGCTGATCGACACGCCGACCACGCAGCCCGAGGTGCTCGACCAGCTCGAGGCCTTCGTCACGAGCACGCTGGGCAAGGGCGTGGTGCGCGCGCACGACACGCCCAACTTCATCGCCAACCGCATCGGCATCGCCGGCATGCTGGCGACGATGAAGGAAGTCGAGAAGTTCGGCCTCACGCCCGACGTGGTGGACGACCTCACCGGCAAGAAGCTCGGCCGCGCCAGCTCGGGCACCTTCCGCACCGCCGACGTGGTGGGCCTGGACACGATGGCCCACGTCATCAAGACGCTGCAGGACAACCTCGACGAGAAGAGCGACCCCTTCTATCCCAACTTCGCGACGCCGCCGGTGCTGGCCAGGCTGCTCGAACTGGGCAACCTGGGCCAGAAGACCAAGGCCGGTTTCTTCAAGAAGGCGGGCCGCGACATCCTGCGCTTCGACCTGGCCAAGGGCGACTACCTGCCTTCGGGCGAGAAGGCCGACGAGGTCTACGGCCGCATGCTGAAGAAGCCCGCTGCCCAACGCCTGAAGCTCCTGCGCGAGAGCGAAGGCGCTCAGGGCCGGTTCCTGTGGGCCATCCTGCGCGACAGCTTCCACTACGCGGCGGTGCACCTGGGCGACATCGCCGAGAGCGCCCGCGACATCGACTTCGCGATGCGCTGGGGCTTCGGCATGAAGCAGGGCCCCTTCGAGCTGTGGCAGGAAGCCGGCTGGACCCAGGTCGCGAAGTGGATCCAGGAAGACATCGATGCCGGCCGTGCGCTGTCGAGCGCGCCGCTGCCGGCCTGGGTCTTCGAGGGCCCGGTGGCCGAGGCCGGTGGCGTGCACACGCCGCAGGGCTCCTGGAGCGCCTCGAAGAGCAGTTTCGTGCCCGCCCGCAAGCTGCCGGTGCATGAGCGCCAGCTCTTCCCCGAGAGCGTGCTGGGCGCCGATGCGCCGGATGCCAACAAGGCCGGCACCACGATCCAGGACGAGGGCGACGTGCGCCTCTGGACCCTGGACGGCGAGGTGCTGATCGCCAGCATCCATTCGAAGATGCACGCGATCAGCCCGGACGTGGCAGAGGCCCTGTCGAACGCGGTCGACCTGGCCGAGCGCGACTACAAGGGCCTGGTGATCTGGTCGCCCGACGAGATGTTCTCGGTCGGCGCCGACCTGCAGGCGATGCTGCCGGCCTTCGTGGTCGCCGGCATCGGCGCGGTCGAGGCGGCCGAGCACGAACTCCAGAAGCTGATGCTGAGGATTCGCTATGCCGGCGTGCCGGTGGTTTCGGCGGTGCGCGGCATGGCGCTTGGCGGCGGCTGCGAACTGGCAGTGCATTCGGCGAAGCGCGTGGCGGCGATGGAAAGCTACATCGGCCTGGTGGAAGTCGGCGTCGGCCTGATCCCCGGCGCCGGCGGCCTCACCTACATCGCGCGCCGCGCGGCCGAGAACGCGGCCGCATCGACCGGCACCGACCTGCTGCCCTTCCTCACCGAAGGCTTCACCGCGGCGGCCATGGCCAAGGTGGGCACCAGCGCGCTCGAATCGAAAAAGCTGGGCTACCTGCTCGACGACGACGTCATCGTGCCGAACAAGGACGAGCTGCTCTACGTGGCGCTGCAGCAGGCCAAGGCGATGTCCGATGCCGGCTGGCGCGCGCCGATGCGCCGCATGTTCAAGGTCGCCGGCCGCAGCGGTGCCGCGACCATCAAGGGCCAGCTGGTCAACATGCGCGACGGCGGCTTCATCAGCGCGCACGACTTCCACATCGCCGGCCTGATCGCGGGCGTCGTGACCGGCGGCGACATCGATGCCGGTTCGCTGGTGAGCGAGGAATACCTGATGGCGCTGGAGCGCAAGGCCTTCTGCTCGCTCATCGTGCATCCCAAGACCCAGGAGCGAATCATGGGAATGCTCTCGACAGGCAAGCCCGTGCGCAACTAAGGACCTTCATCATGAGCAAGCAAATCCAGGACGCCTACATCGTCTCCGCCACCCGCACGCCGATCGGCCGTTCGCATCGCGGCTACTTCCGCAACTACCGCCCCGACGACCTGCTCGCGACCACGCTGAAGGCGGCGCTCGCGGCGGTGCCAGGGCTCGACCCGAAGGCCATCGAGGACATCATCTGCGGCTGCGCCATCCCCGAGGCGCAGCAGGGCCTGAACGTGGCGCGCATCGGTGCGGTGCTGGCGGGCCTGCCCAACAGCATCGGCGGCATCACCGTCAACCGCTTCTGCGCTTCCGGGCTGTCGGCGGTGCAGATGGCGGCCGACCGCATCCGCGTCGGCGAGGCCGAGGTCATGATCGCCGCCGGCGTCGAGAGCATGAGCATGGTGCCGATGATGGGCAACGCGCCCTCGCTGTCGCCCTCGATCTTCGAGCGCGACGGCGACGTGGGCATCGCCTACGGCATGGGCCTCACGGCCGAGAAGGTCGCACAGCAATGGAAGGTCAGCCGCGAGGCGCAGGACGCCTTCGCGCTGCAGTCGCACCAGCGCGCGCTGGCGGCGCAGAAGGCCGGCGAATTCGCTGCCGAGATCACGCCGATCGAAGTCACCGACCGCAGCCCCGACCTTGCCAGCGGCGAAGCCAGGGCGAAGACCCGCGTCGTCAGCCTCGACGAAGGCGCGCGGCCCGACACCTCGCTGGAAGGCCTGGCGAAGCTGCGCACCGTGTTCGCGGCGCGCGGCTCGGTCACCGCCGGCAACAGCTCGCAGACCTCGGACGGCGCCGGCGCGCTGATCCTGGCCAGCGAGAAGGCCTGCAAGCAGTACGACCTCAAGCCGCTGGCGCGCTTCGTCAGCTTCGCCAGCAAGGGCGTGCCGCCGCACATCATGGGCATCGGCCCGATCGAGGCGATTCCGGCGGCGCTTCGCTATGCCGGCCTGAAGCAGGATGCGATCGACTGGATCGAGCTCAACGAGGCCTTCGCTGCGCAGTCGCTGGCGGTCATGAACACGCTGGGCCTCGATCCGGCCAAGGTCAATCCGATGGGCGGCGCGATCGCGCTGGGCCATCCGCTCGGCGCGACCGGTGCGATCCGCTCGGCGACGGTGATCCACGCGCTGCAGCGCAAGAAGCTCAAGTACGGCATGGTCACGATGTGCGTGGGCATGGGGCAGGGCGCGGCGGGCATCTTCGAGCGGGTATAAGCACCCCCCGAGCGGCTTCGCCGCTCCCCCCTCTCTGGCGCCTTCGGCTTGGAGGGGGGCGCACCCGAGGGCCCGGCGAAGCCGGTTCCCTGGGTGCCTTGGAATGGCCTGCTCCGCGGCCTTCTGATGCGACAGGGGGCGCCGGGTTCGGGCGGAGCGGGTGGCGCGAGTCGCCGTGGAAAACTGAAAAGAAAGATCGCGGGTTTTCATGGGGCGCAGGCGTCCCGGACACGACTGCATGCTGCAAGCTCGCGAAGGCACACTGAGGACATGAATACCCATCCCCTCGACAAGGCCCTCGCGCTGGCGCACAGCGACCTGCAAGTCGGCCTGTTCACCGGCGCGACCAGCCCCGACTACTGGAACATGGTCGGCCCCTTCGGCGGCACCACCGCCGCGCTGATGCTGCAGGCGGTGCTGCGCCATCCGGACCTGCTCGGCGAGCCGGTGGCGCTGACGGTGAACTTCGCCGCCGCGGTGCTCGAAGGCGCCTTCGAGATCCTGGCCGTGCCGGTGCGCACCAATCGCTCGACCCAGCACTGGACCGTCCAGATGTCGCAGGCCGGTGCCGACGGCAAGACCCACGTCACCACCACCGCCACGGTGGTGAGCGCGCTGCGCCGCGACACCTGGGGCGCCAACGACCTGCCGATGCCCGAGGCGCCGCCGCCGACTTCGGTCGAGCGCATTTCGCTCGGCCCGGCGCGGGCGCAGTGGATCCACCAGTACGAGATGCGGCCCATGACCGGCATGCTGCCGCCCGAATGGGACGGCGGCGGCGATGCCAGCGAGACCCGCATGTGGGTGCGCGACGCCGAACCCCGCACGCTGGACTTCGCCGCCCTGGCGGCGTTGAGCGACAGCTTCTTTCCGCGCGTCTGGCTGCGCCGTGCCAGGCCGGTGCCGATCGGCACGGTCTCGATCACCACCTACTTCCATGCCGAGGGCGCGCTGCTTTCCGAGATCGGCCACGGCTTCCTGCTGGCCCGCGCGGTCGGGCAGCAGTTCCGCAACGGCTACTTCGACCAGGCGGCGCAGCTGTGGAGCGAATCCGGCGCGCTGCTCGCGACCAGCAACCAGATCGTCTACTTCAAGGAATGAATGATTTGCGCGGCAGCCAGTCGCGACAATGACCCGCTTTCTTCCGCAGACCCAGGAGACCCCGATGACAAGCAAGACCGTCGACTTCTATTTCGACTTCGGCAGCCCGGCCGCCTACCTCGCCTACACCCAGTTGCCGCACATCTGCGCCGACACCGGTGCGACCCTGGCCTGGAAGCCGATCCTGCTCGGTGGCGTGTTCCAGGCCACCGGCAACCGCTCGCCGGCCGAGGTGGCCTCCAAGGGCAGCTACATGAACGAGGACCTCAAGCGCTTCTCTCGGCGCTACCAGGTGCCTTTCGTGCACAACCCGCATTTCCCGATCAACACGCTGCTGCTGATGCGCGGCGCCACCGGCATGCAGATGCGCGAGCCGCAGCGCTTCGGCGCATACGTCGACGCGGTCTTCCATGCGATGTGGGTCGAGCCGCGCAACCTCAACGATCCGGCGACGGTGGGCGCGGTGCTGCGCGACGCGGGCTTCGACCCCGCCGCGCTGCTGGCCCTGGCCGGCGACCAGGAGGTCAAGGACCGCCTGAAGGCCAACACCCAGGACGCGGTGGCGCGCGGCCTCTTCGGCGCGCCGACGATGTTCGTCGGCGAGCAGATGTTCTGGGGCCAGGACCGGCTCGACTTCGTGCGCGAAGCCCTGGCCTGATCGAACAGTCCGATTCATTGCAAGGAACCACACCATGAGCGACATCCTCGTCCACACCGAAGCCGGTGTGATGACCCTGACCTTCAACCGCCTCGACAAGAAGAACTCGATCACCAGCGCGATGTACGGCGAGATGGCCGACGCACTGGCGACGGCCGAGCAGTCGCCCGAGGTGCGGGCCGTGCTGATCCAGGGCGACGCGACCATCTTCAGCGCCGGCAACGACATCGGCGACTTCCTGAACCAGCCGCCCTCGATCCAGGAGTCGCCGGTGTTCCGCTTCCTGCGCGGCATCGCCGGCTTCCCGAAGCCGATCGTCGCGGCGGTCTGCGGACCGGCGGTGGGCATCGGCACCACGATGCTGTTCCATTGCGACCTGGTCTATGCCGGCGACAACGCGGCCTTCTCGATGCCCTTCGTCAACCTCGGCCTCTGCCCCGAGGCCGCATCGAGCCTGCTGGTGCCGCAGATGTTCGGCTACCACCGGGCGGCCGAGGCGCTGCTGCTGGGCGAGCCCTTCATGGCCGAGGCCGCGCTCGAAGTCGGGCTGGTCAACCGGGTGGTGCCGCCCACCGAGGCCAATGCCATCGCCCAGGCCCAGGCGCGCAAGCTGGCCGCCAAGCCGCTGTCGGCGCTGGTCGAGACCAAGCGCCTGATGAAGATGGGGCAGCTGCCGCAACTGGTCGAACGCATGGGCGTCGAGGGCCAGAGCTTCGGCCGCATGTTGCGCGAGCCGGCGGCGCGCGAGGCCTTCACCGCCTTCATGGAAAAGCGCCGGCCCGATTTCTCGAAGGTCTGAGTCCGCTCTGCCGGTAGAGTCCGGGCTTCCAACAGGTGCCAGTCCTGGCCAAGCCCGATGAATCTCTTCGTTTCCCTCAAGTACCTGGTCGCGCTCGACGACCATCGGCATTTCGGCCGGGCCGCGCTGGCCTGCAGCGTGACCCAGCCGGCGTTGTCGAATGCGATCCGCGCGCTGGAGGAGAACTTCGGCACCTCCATCGTCAAGCGTGGGCGCAACTTCGCAGGCTTCACCGCCGAGGGCGAGCGGATCCTGGCCACCGGCCGCAGCATGCTGCGCGAGTACGAGTTGCTGCGCCAGGACCTGGACAGCCGCGAGGGTGCGCCGGCCGGCAACCTGATGATCGGCTCGGTGCCGACCGCAATGCCGATCGCCGCGCGCTTTGCAGCCATGCTGCAGGACCGCCATCCGGGCATCACGCCGGCCGTCCGGTCGATGAGCTCGATCGATCTGGAAACCGGCCTGGAGAGCCTCGCGCTCGACATGGCCCTGGGCTACACCGAGCGCATCGACGCCGGCCGCGCGCCGGTGCGCGTGGTGCCGCAATACGTCGAGCATTACTTCCTGCTGCGCCGGGCCGCCGCACCCGAGGGCCAGGGCCTGCGCATCGGCGCGCCCACCACCTGGCAGGAGGCCGCTTCGCTGCCGCTGTGCCTGCTGAGCCCGGAGATGCACAACCGGACCATCGTCGACCGGGCCTTCGCCGCCATCGGCGCCAGCCCGAAGCCGGTGATCGAGACCAACTCGATCCTCACGCTGGCGCTGAGCGTGCAGGCGGGCAGGGTGGTCAGCATCATGCCGGGCGCCTTGGTCGACGTGGTCGAGGGCTACAGCGCGCTGGAGGCCCTGCCGCTGACCAGCCCGGCGGTCGAGGTACCGATCGCCTTCATGCTGCACGAGAGCAACCGGCCCTCGCGCACGCTGGAGGCGGCGCTGGCCTTTGCCCAGGAGCCGGCCTGGCTGGGCGAGGTGGCCCGTCACGCGGGGAAAAAATAGCACCCCCCGAGCGGCTTCGCCGCTCCCCCCTCTCTGGCGCCTTCGGCTTGGAGGGGGGCGCACCCTAAGGCCCGGCGAAGCCGGTTCCTTGGGTGCCCTGGAGGGTGGCCGGCTTCGCGGCCATCGGGGGATGAGCGCGCGTCGGCTTCATTTTCTAAACGCATCGCTCCATTCCCGAAATAAATTAGACCGGCGGCGAAGGGCTGTCGATACTCGGCGATGCACCTTTCGGGTGCGCTGCCCGACTCGAACGGCCCATTAAAAAGAAGGCGCAGCACGACGCCCCCTCACGATGACCCCTGGCTACCCCGATCCCATCCCGGCCGATGAGCCGCTTCGCGTCGTGCGCGAGGTTCTCGAACGACGCGCCAGCGACGCCGGTGCGCTGCTGCCGATCCTGCACGAGCTGCAGGACCGCCTCGGCCACGTCCCGCCCGATGTGGTTCCAGAGATCGCCAGCGCGCTCAACCTCTCGCGCGCCGAGGTCCATGGCGTGGTCACCTACTACCACCACTTCCGGTCCGAGCCGGCGGCGCGCCACGTGATCCAGATCTGCCGCGCCGAGGCCTGCCAGGCCATGGGCGCCGACGCCCTGGTCGCCCATGCGCAGCAGCGCCTCGGCTGCGCCCTGCACGGCCGTTCGGCGGACGGCGCCTTCACGCTCGAGCCGGTGTTCTGCCTGGGCCTGTGCGCCTCGTCGCCGGCGATGACGCTCGACGAGGAGCCGCATGCGCGCATGACGGCGCAGCGCTTCGATGCCCTGGTGGCCGAAGCCGGGAGCGCCGCATGACCGTCACCGTCTACGTTCCCCGCGATTCGGCGGCGCTGGCCGTCGGTGCCGAACGCGTGGCGCGGCGCATCGCCGTCGAGGCCGCGGCACGCGGCATCGACGTGCAAGTGGTGCGCAACGGATCGCGCGGCCTGTTCTGGCTGGAGCCGCTGGTCGAGGTGCAGACGCCGCTGGGCCGCATGGCCTACGGTCCGGTCGATGCCGACGACGTGCCGGGTCTGTTCGACGCCGGCTTTCTCGCCGGCCAGTCGCATGCCCTCGGCCATGGGCCCACCGACAAGATCCCCTACCTGGCGAACCAGGAACGGCTGACCTTCGCCCGCATGGGCATCAGCGACCCGCTGTCGCTGGCCGACTACCAGGCGCACGAAGGCTTCGCCGGCCTGCGCGCGGCATTGGCGCTCACGCCCGCCGAGGTGGTGCAGCAGGTGCTCGACGCCGGCCTGCGCGGGCGCGGCGGCGCCGCCTTTCCGGCCGGAATCAAGTGGAAGACGGTGCTCGGCGCCGAAGCGGCGCAGAAATACGTGGTCTGCAATGCCGACGAGGGCGATTCCGGCACCTTCTCCGACCGCATGACCATGGAGGGCGACCCCTTCATGCTGATCGAGGGCATGACCATCGCCGGCATCGCCACCGGCGCGACCCAGGGCTACATCTACGTTCGCTCCGAATACCCGCATGCGATCGCCACGCTCAATGAAGCGATCCAGCTGGCCGAAGCTGGCGGCTTCCTCGGCGCCGACATCCTGGGCTCCGGCCGGCGCTTCACGCTGGAGGTGCGCAAGGGCGCCGGCTCCTACGTGTGCGGCGAGGAGACAGCGCTGCTCGACAGCATCGAGGGCAAGCGCGGCATCGTGCGCGCCAAGCCGCCGCTGCCGGCTATCGAGGGGCTGTTCGGCCAGCCGACGCTGATCAACAACGTGATCACGCTGGCCAGCGTGCCGGTGATCCTGGCGCGCGGCGCGGCCCACTACCGCGACTTCGGCGTCGGCCGTTCGCGCGGGACGCTGCCGATCCAGCTGGCCGGCAACATCCGGCATGGCGGCCTGGTCGAGAAGGCCTTCGGCGTGACCATGCGCGAACTGCTCTACGACTACGGCGGCGGCTCGGCCTCGGGCCGGCCGATCAAGGCGGTGCAGGTCGGCGGCCCGCTGGGCGCCTACCTGCCCGAATCCAAGTGGGACCTGCCGCTCGACTACGAGGCCTATGCGGCGGCCGGCGGCAGCGTCGGCCATGGCGGCATCGTGGTGCATGACGACACGGCCGACCTGTCGAAGCTGGCGCGCTACGCGATGGAGTTCTGCGCCATCGAATCCTGCGGCAAGTGCACGCCCTGCCGCATCGGATCGACCCGCGGCGTCGAGGTGATCGACAAGATCCGCGCGGGCCAGAACCGGCCGCAGCAGGTGGCGCTGCTGCGCGACCTTTGCAACACCATGGTCCACGGCTCGCTCTGCGCGATGGGCGGCATGACGCCCTTCCCGGTGCTGTCCGCGCTCGATCATTTTCCGCAGGATTTCGGGCTGGCCGTGCCGGACCGCGAAGCCGCCTAACCAGGGAGACAAGACATGCTCGACCACCTGAAAGAATGCGACTGGGGCACGCCGAAGCGCGAATCCGCCCGCGAAGTCACGCTCGAGATCGACGGCCAGGCGGTCACCGTGCCGGCCGGCACCTCGCTGATGCGCGCGGCGGTCGATGCCGGCATCAAGGTGCCGAAGCTGTGCGCCACCGACAGCCTGGAGCCCTTCGGCTCCTGCCGGCTGTGCCTGGTCGAGATCGAGGGCCGGCGCGGCTTCCCGGCCTCGTGCACCACGCCGGCCGAAGCCGGCATGAAGGTGTCCACCCAGACGCCGAAGCTGCAGGAACTGCGCAAGGGCGTGATGGAGCTCTACATCTCCGACCATCCGCTGGATTGCCTGACCTGCTCGGCCAACGGCAACTGCGAACTGCAGGACATGGCCGGCGTCACCGGGCTGCGCAACGTGCGCTACGGCTTCGACGGCGCCAACCACCTGAAGGACGCCAAGGACGAGTCCAACCCCTACTTCAGCTACGACCCGTCGAAGTGCATCGTCTGCAACCGCTGCGTGCGCGCCTGCGAAGAAACGCAAGGCACCTTCGCGCTGACCATCAGCGGCCGCGGCTTCGAGTCGCGCGTGTCGGCGGGCCAGGACGAGCCCTTCATGGAATCCGAATGCGTCAGCTGCGGCGCCTGCGTCGAGGCGTGCCCGACCGCCACGCTGCAGGAGAAGTCGGTGATCTGGCTCGGCCAGCCCGAGCACAGCGTGATCACCACCTGCGCCTATTGCGGCGTCGGCTGCGCCTTCAAGGCCGAGATGAAGGGCAACGAGGTGGTCCGCATGGTGCCGTGGAAGGACGGCAAGGCCAACGAAGGCCATTCCTGCGTCAAGGGCCGCTTCGCCTGGGGCTACGCCACGCACCAGGACCGCATGCTGAAGCCGATGATCCGCGAGAAGATCACCGACCCCTGGCGCGAGGTCAGCTGGGAGGTCGCCATCAACCATGCCGCCAGCGAATTCAAGCGGCTGCAGGGCAAGTACGGCCGCGACTCGATCGGCGGCATCACCTCGTCCCGCTGCACCAACGAAGAGACCTACGTGGTGCAGAAGCTGGTGCGCGCCGCCTTCGGCAACAACAACGTCGACACCTGCGCGCGGGTGTGCCATTCGCCGACCGGCTACGGCCTGGGCCAGACGCTGGGCACCTCTGCCGGCACGCAGACCTTCAAGTCGGTCGAGAAGGCCGACGTGATCATGGTCATCGGCGCCAATCCGACCGACGGCCACCCGGTGTTCGCCTCGCGCATGAAGAAGCGGCTGCGCGAGGGCGCCAAGCTGATCGTGGTCGATCCGCGCCGCATCGACATCGTCAGGTCGCCGCACGTGCGCGCCGAGCATCACCTGCAGCTCAAGCCCGGCACCAACGTGGCGGTCATCACCGCGATGGCGCATGCGATCGTCACCGAGGGCCTGGCCGACGAGGCCTACGTGGCCGAGCGCTGCGATCCCAAGTCCTTCGGCGAATGGCGCGAATTCGTCTCGCGCCCCGAGAACTCGCCCGAGGCGATGGAAGCCGCCACCGGCGTGCCGGCGGCCGAGCTGCGCGCCGCCGCGCGGCTCTATGCCACTGCCGGCAATGGCGCCATCTACTACGGCCTGGGCGTGACCGAGCACAGCCAGGGCTCGACCATGGTGATGGGCATCGCCAACCTGGCGATGGTCACCGGCAACGTCGGTCGCGAGGGCGTGGGCATCAACCCGCTGCGCGGCCAGAACAACGTGCAGGGCTCCTGCGACATGGGCTCCTTCCCGCACGAGCTGCCGGGCTACCGCCATGTGTCGGACAGTGTCACCCGCGCCTCTTTCGAGGCCGCCTGGGGCGTCGAGATCAATCCCGAGCCGGGGCTGCGCATTCCGAACATGTTCGACGCGGCGATCACCGGCAGCTTCAAGGGCCTCTATTGCGAAGGCGAAGACATCGTGCAGTCCGACCCGAACACCCAGCATGTGGCCGAGGCCATGATGGCGATGGAATGCGTGGTGGTGCAGGACCTGTTCCTCAACGAGACCGCCAAGTACGCGCACGTGTTCCTGCCGGGCTCCTCCTTCCTCGAGAAGGACGGCACCTTCACGAATGCCGAGCGGCGCATCTCCCGCGTGCGCAAGGTCATGCCGCCGAAGGCGGGCTATGCCGACTGGGAAGTCACGGTGAAGCTGGCCGAGGCGCTGGGCTACCCGATGGACTACGCCAGCCCCGAGGCGATCATGGACGAGATCGCGGCGCTGACCCCGACCTTCAGCGGCGTCAGCTACCAGCGGCTCGACGAGCTCGGCAGCATCCAGTGGCCGTGCAACGAGGCCGCGCCCGAAGGCACGCCGACCATGCACATCGACAAGTTCGTGCGCGGCAAGGGCAAGTTCATCATCACCAAGTACGTCGCCACCGACGAGAAGGTCACGCGCAGGTTCCCGCTGCTGCTGACCACCGGCCGCATCCTGTCGCAGTACAACGTCGGCGCCCAGACGCGGCGCACGCCTAACAACCAGTGGCACAGCGAGGACCGGCTCGAGATCCATCCGAACGACGCCGAGGAGCGCGGCATCAAGGACGACGACTGGGTCGGCATCCAGAGCCGGGCCGGCGAGACGGTGCTGCGCGCCACCGTCTCGGAGCGCATGCAGCCGGGCGTGGTCTACACCACCTTCCATTTCCCCGAATCGGGCGCCAACGTGATCACCACCGACAACTCCGACTGGGCCACCAACTGCCCCGAATACAAGGTGACGGCGGTGCAGGTCATGCCGGTGATGCAGCCCTCGGCCTGGCAGCGCGAATACAGCCGCTTCAACAAGGTGCAGCAGGAACTGCTCGACGCGCGCACGGCGGCCGGCGAGTCGGTACCGGCGAAATAGGATGGGCAGCGCCATGCTTGCTTCCAAGCCCCTCGACCCGTCGGATGCAGCGGTCGCCTTCTGCGAAGGCGCGCAGTCGCTGCCGGTGCGTGGGCTGCGTGCCGGGCGCGCCTTCGCCAAGCAGGACTGGGTCGCCGACGAAGTGCCGGTGGCGCTCGAATACAACGGCATCAGCCATGCGGTGATGCTGGCGACGCCGCTCGACCTCGAAGAGTTCGCGCTCGGCTTCTCGCTCAGCGAAGGCATCCTGGCCGCGCCGCACGAGCTCTACGCGGTCGAGGAGACGCGCTCCGAACTTGGCATCACCCTGCACATGCAGGTGGCGAGCGGGCCCTTCGCGCGGCTCAAGGAACGGCGCCGTTCGCTCACCGGACGCACCGGCTGCGGCCTCTGCGGCACCGAGAGCCTCGAACAGGTGGCGCGCGAACTGCCCATGCTGGCCGCCCATGCGGCGCCTTGGAGCGCGGCCGCGGTCGGCCGCGCGATGTCGCAGTTCCGCGATCTGCAGACCTTGCAGCAGGCCACCGGCGCGGTGCATGCCGCGGCCTGGTGCTCGGCCGCGGGCGAGGTGCAGTGGCTGCGCGAGGATGTCGGCCGCCACAACGCGCTCGACAAGCTGGTCGGTGCCCTGGCGACGCACGGCGTCGATGCGGCGAGCGGCTTCATCGCCGTCACCAGCCGGGCCAGCTTCGAGATGGTGCAGAAGGCCGCGGTGGCCGGCGTGTCGCTGCTGGCGGCGGTGTCGGCGCCGACTTCCCTCGCGGTCGCGACCGCCGACCGGCTGGGCATGAGCCTGGTTGGTTTCGCGCGCCAGGACGACCTGGTGGTCTATTGCCATGTCGATCGGATGCAGCTCGATCCGGCGAACGACGGAGCCCGTCATGCACATTGAGGCCCTGGTCCGCATGGCCAACCAGATCGGCGATTTCTTCGACGCCATGCCCGATCGCGCCGAGGCGCTCGAGGGCATCGTCCAGCACCTGCGCAAGTTCTGGGATCCGCGCATGCGGCGCGAACTGCTGGCGCATGTCGATGCCGGCGGCGACACCGGGCTCAGCGCCACGGTGATGGACGCCATCGGCCGGCACCGCGCCGCGCTGGGCTGACCCGGCTTTGGAAAAAGATCCCGGGGAGCGCCGGCTTCAGCGGTTCTGTTGCGACGGCGGATTCGGGATGGGCCGCGGCCTTCCGTTGTCGTCGATCGCCACGTAGGTGAAGGTCGCCTGCGTCACCTTGAGGTATTCGCCCTGCGCGTGAAAGCGCTCGGCGAAGACCTCCACGGTGACGGTGATCGAGGTGCGCCCGACGCGGACCAGCTTCGAATAGAAGGACAGGATGTCGCCCAGCCGCACCGGCTGCTTGAAGACGAATTCGTTGACCGCCACCGTCGCCATCCGGCCCTGGGCATGGCGCGCCGGGATCACCGAGCCGGCCAGGTCGCATTGCGCCATGACCCAGCCGCCGAAGATGTCGCCGTTGGCATTCACGTCGGCCGGCAGCGGGATGACCTTGAGCACCAGCTCCATGTCGGTCGGCAGGCTCTTGAGCAGGGGGGCTGCCATTGCGGCCGCATCGGCCGCACCGGCACTGGAAGTCGTGGACATGGGCACAATCTGAAGGAATTACAGCCCACGATTGTCCACGATGCGCCGCAGCGGCGAAGCACTTTCCTCTCCCCATGCGGCGCCGCCACCCGGCCAGCCGGCGCGCAGCGACCGCTCCGACTGGGCGACCCTGCGCCGGCTCTTTCCCTACCTCTGGCACTACAAGTGGCGGGTGATCGCCGCGCTGACCTTCATGGTCGGGGCCAAGGTCGCCAACGTCGGCGTGCCGCTCCTGCTCAAGCGCCTGGTCGACGCGATGACCATCAAGCCCGGCAGCGCCGCGGCCCTGCTGGTGGTGCCGCTGGGCCTGCTGCTCGCCTACGGGCTGCTGCGACTGTCGACGGCGGTCTTCAACGAGCTGCGCGAACTGGTCTTCGCCAAGGCCACTGAGGGCGCGGCCCGGAAGATCGCGCTGGAGGTGTTCCAGCACCTGCATGCGCTGAGCCTGCGCTTCCACCTGGAGCGGCAGACCGGCGGCATGACCCGCGACATCGAGCGCGGCACCCGCGGCGTGCATTCGCTGATCTCGATGTCGCTCTACAGCATCGTGCCGACCCTCATCGAGCTCACGCTGGTGCTGTCGATCCTGGGCGTGAAGTTCGACGCCGGTTTCGTCTGGATCACGCTGGCCGCGCTGGTGGTCTACATCGGCTTCACCGTCACGGTGACCGAATGGCGCACCCAGTTCAGGAAGACCATGAACGAGCTCGATTCGGTCGCGCAGAGCCGGGCGGTCGACTCGTTGCTGAACTACGAGACGGTCAAGTACTTCAACAACGAGGCCTTCGAGGCGGGCCGCTACGACGCCAGCCTGGAGCGCTACCGCAAAGCGGCGGTCAAGAGCCAGACCACCCTGAGCATGCTCAACACCGGCCAGCAGTGCCTGATCGCGCTCAGCCTGGTGGCGATGCTCTACCGGGCCACCAGCGGCGTGGTGGAGGGCCACATGACGCTGGGCGACCTGGTCATGGTCAATGCCTTCATGATCCAGCTCTACATCCCGCTCAATTTCCTCGGCGTGATCTACCGCGAGATCAAGCAGAGCCTGACCGACGTCGACAAGATGTTCGTGCTGCTGGAGCGCGAGCGCGAGGTGCGCGACCTGCCCGGCGCCAAGGCGCTGGCGCTGGCCGACTCGACGGTGCGCTTCGAGCAGGTGAGCTTCGCCTACGAGTCGGCGCGGCCGATCCTGAAGAAGGTCAGCTTCGAGATCCCGGCCGGCCGGACCGTGGCGGTGGTCGGGCCATCGGGCTCCGGCAAGTCGACGATGGCGCGGCTGCTCTACCGCTTCTACGACGTGCAGGAGGGGCGCATCACCATCGGCGGCGAGGACATCCGCGAGGTCACGCAGGCCAGCGTGCGCCGCGCGATCGGCATCGTGCCGCAGGACACGGTGCTGTTCAACGACACGGTCGAATACAACATCGCCTACGGCCGGCCCGGCGCCAGCCACGAGGAGGTCGAGCAGGCGGCGCGGGCCGCGCGCATCCACGACTTCATCGCCCACACGCCCAAGGGCTACCAGACGATGGTCGGCGAGCGCGGGCTGAAGCTCTCGGGCGGCGAGAAGCAGCGGGTGGCGATCGCGCGCACCCTGCTGAAGAACCCGCCGGTGGTGATCTTCGACGAGGCCACCTCGGCGCTCGACACCGCCAACGAGCGCGCGATCCAGTCCGAACTCAAGACCGCGGCACGCAACAAGACCACGCTGGTGATCGCGCACCGGCTGTCGACGGTGGTCGATGCGCACGAGATCCTGGTGCTGGAGTCCGGCGTGGTCGTCGAGCGCGGCACCCATTCGGAGCTGCTCGCGCAGGACGGCAAGTACGCGCAGATGTGGCGCCTGCAGAAGCTCGAGGCCGAGCCGGTGTTGATGTAGTTCTTGAACATGGAGCGATTCGAGAGAGATATGTCCGACAAGAAGATCCCCTTGCTGGTGCTGAGCACCGTGTCGCCCGAGCACCTGGCGCAGCTCGGCGCCGTCTACGACGTCGTCTATGCACCGGGCGCGGCCGAACGGGCCGCGGCGGTGGCAGCGCGCGGCCCCGAGTTCCGCGCGGTGCTGACCATCGGCGTCATCGGGATGACCGCCGATGAATTGGCCGCGATGCCGCGGCTCGAGCTGGTGTGCTGCATGGGCGCCGGCTACGAGTGCCTGCCGCTCGATGCCCTGCGCGCGCGCGGCATCGTGCTGGCCAACGGCGCCGGCACCAACGACGACTGCGTGGCCGACCATGCCTTCGGGCTGCTGATCGCCATCGTCCGCGGCTTGCGCATGCTCGACATCCAGTGCCGCGCCGGCGTCTGGCGGCTGGCGATCCCGCAGCCGCCGAACGTCTCGGGCAAGCGGCTCGGCATCTTCGGGCTGGGCACCATCGGCCAGAAGATCGCGAAGCGCGGCGCGGCCTTCGACATGCCGGTCGGCTATCACAACCGCAAGCCGCGCGAAGGCGTGGCGCATCGCTATTTCGACAGCCTGCATTCGCTCGCCGAATGGGCGGACATCCTGGTGCTGGCCACGCCCGGCGGCCCGGCCACCCGCCACGCGGTCGATGCCGCCGTCCTCGATGCGCTGGGCCCGAAGGGCTTCCTGATCAACATCTCGCGCGGCAGCGTGGTCGACACCGAGGCGCTGGCGGCGGCGCTGCGCGACAGGCGCATCGCCGGCGCCGGCCTCGACGTCTACGAGAGCGAGCCGAAGCCGCCCGAGCAACTCATCGGGCTGGACAACGTGATCCTGTCGCCGCACCTGGCAGGCTGGTCGCCGGAGGCCACGCAGGCTTCGTTCGAGCGCTTCCTGGCCAATGCCGAGGGGCATTTCTCGGGGCGCGGTGTGGTGTCGCCCATCTGAGACCTGCCGCGGCGGCCCAGGCTACCGGTCGAGCACCGGCGGCCTCTTCGCCGCGAAGCCGCAGGCCTGGTCGTAGGCATGTCCCAGGCGCAGCACCGCGAGGTCCGTGCCGATCGGGCCGGCCAGCTGCACGCCCATCGGCAGGCCGGCCTCGCCGAAGCCGGCGCGCAGGTTCAGCGTCGGCAGGCCGGCCAGGGTGAACGGCGTGACGATCTCCATCCAGCGGTGATAGGTGTCGCTCTCGACGCCGCCGACCTTCTTCGGCCAGTCGAGTCGCGCGTCGAAGGGGAAGACCTGCGCCGTCGGCGCCAGCACGAAGTCGAATTGCTCGAAGGCGCGCAGGAAGGCGCGGAAGACATTCGACCGGTAGACCGATGCCTGGTAGAGCGACTGAGCATCGAGCGCATGGCTTTGCTCGACCTCCCAGCGGGCTTCGGGCTTGATCCGTTCGCGCAGCGCCGGGTCCGCGAAGGCGGCGCCCAGCTTGCCGCCGACCAGCAGCTGGCGCAGCCGCAGCCAGGCCGTCCAGTTCTGTTCGCGCGGGACGTCGAGCCGGCATGGCGCCACCTCGCAGCCCAGGTCCTGGAAGACCTTCAGGGCGCTTTCGCCGAGCGACAGCACGCCCGGTGCCAGCGGCAGCTCGGGCCAGATGCTGCCCAGCCAGCCGATGCGCAGGCCCCGGGCGTCGCCGTCGAGCCGGATCGCGTCGGGCGCCGGCAGGGCATCGGGCAGGGCGAGCGGCACGCGCGCGTCGAAGCCGGCCTGCACCGCGAGCAGGCGCGCCGCGTCCTCGACGGTGCGCGCCATCGGGCCTTCGCAGCCCAGCTGCTGGAAGAAGAGTTCCTCGTCCGGATTGCCGGGCACCCGCCCGCGCGATGGCCGCATGCCGATCACGTTGTTGAAGGCCGCCGGGTTGCGCAGCGAGCCGCCCATGTCGCTGCCGTCGGCCACCGGCAGCATGCCGAGCGCCAGCGCGACCGCCGCGCCGCCGCTGCTGCCGCCGGCGCTGAAGGCGGGGTCGTAGGCATTCAGCGTGCTGCCGAAGACCGTGTTGTAGGTGTGCGAGCCGAGCCCGAATTCGGGCGTGTTGGTCTTGCCGATGACGATCGCGCCGGCCGCGCGCATGCGCGCCACGTGCAGGCTGTCGGCGCGGGCCGGCGTGCGCGGCGCGAGCGGCGAGCCCATCGAGGTCGGCAGGCCTTCGGCATGGCTCAGGTCCTTCACCGCGAGGGGAAAGCCGTGCATCCAGCCCATGCGCTCGCCGCGCGCCAGCTGGCTGTCGCGCAGCGTGGCCTCGGCCAGCAGCTGCTCGGGCTCGCGCAGCGAGACGATGGCATTGAAACGCGGATTGAGCGCGTCGATGCGGGCCAGCGAGGCGGCCATCAGCTCGCGGCATGAAATCTCCCGCGAGGCGATGCGGCGCGACAGGGTGGTGGCGTCGAGGTCGAGGAGTCGCTTGTCTTCGTTCATGGTCTTGTCTCGGCTCGCTGGGGCGCTCGAGTATCCCGCAGCCCTCGCATAATCGCCCCCCATGGAAACCAAGTGGCTCGAGGACTTCGTCAGCCTGGCCGAGACGCGCAGCTTCAGCCGCTCGGCCCAGATGCGCCATGTGACGCAGCCGGCCTTCTCGCGCCGCATCCAGGCGCTGGAGGGTTGGGCCGGCACCGACCTGGTCGACCGAAGCTCCTACCCGACCCGCCTCACGCCGGCCGGGCAGACGCTCTACGGCCAGGCCATCGAGATGCTGCAGGCCCTGCAGAGCACCCGCGCGATGCTGCGCGGCCATTCGGCGGCGGCGCAGGACGTGATCGAGTTCGCCATCCCGCACACGCTGGCCTTCACCTTCTTCCCGGCCTGGGTCACCAACCTGCGCGAGCATTTCGGGCCGATCAAGAGCCGGCTGATCGCGCTCAACGTGCATGACGCGGTGCTGCGCCTGGTCGAGGGCAGCTGCGACGTGCTGATCGCCTACCACCATGTGTCGCAGCCGCTGCAGCTCGACGCCACCCGCTACGAGATGGTCAGCCTGGGCGAGGAGGTGGTGGCGCCCTGGGTCCGGCCCGATGCCGACGGCATGCCGCGCTATCGGTTGCCGGGCCGCGCCGGCCAGCCGCTGCCCTACCTGGGCTATGCGCCGGGTGCCTACCTCGGCCGGGTGGTCGACCAGTTGCTGAAGGAGTCGGGCACCGCGATCCACCTCGACCGGGTCTACGAGACGGACATGGCAGAGGGCCTCAAGGTGATGGCGCTCGAAGGCCACGGCATCGCCTTCCTGCCGCAGAGCGCGGTGCGCAAGGAGGTCCGCGCGCGCACCTTGGTCAGCGCGTTGCCGCCCGAGATCGATCGGCTCGAGGCCACGATGGAGATCCGCGCCTATCGCGAACGGCCGGCGGCACCGGCGCGGCCCGGCGCGCGCTCGGGCAAGGTCGAGGCGGCTGCCGCGGCACCGCGGGCCAAGTCCACGGTGGACACGCTCTGGGGCTACCTGCGCGCCGGACAGGGCGCCGGTTGAGGCCGCGGGCACAAAGGCTGCTTATTGGATTGCGCGCAAGATTGTTGGTGCACCGTAGTGGCCCGAGTCCAGGGCGAGCAGGTGCCGAGCAGGTGCAAGGTGCACCGGGTTGGTCCCGGTATCGCTCAAAATTTGACAGTCTAGAATTTCCACGCATTTCGCTCATCAATTCGGAGGATTTCATTTATGAAAAAGCAAGTTCTGGCATTGGCGATCGCCGCGCTGGCGGTTGGCGGCGCCTTTGCCGAGCCCTACGACACCTTGGCCAAGATCAAGTCGAAGGGTGAAGTCACGATGGGCGTGCGCGACTCGTCCGGAGCCCTCGCCTACACCATCGGCGACGGCAAGTACGTGGGCTTCCATACCGAGATGACGCGCAACATCCTGGCCGACATCCAGAAGCAGCTCGGCCTGCCCAACCTCAAGATCAACGAGCAGCTGGTCACCTCGCAGAACCGGGTGCCGCTGATGCAGAACCACACGGTCGACATCGAGTGCGGTTCCACCACCAACAACACGGCGCGCCAGAAGGACGTCGACTTCGCGGTCACCACCTATGTCGAGCAGGTGCGCATTGCGGTCAAGGCCAATTCCGGCATCAATTCGATCAAGGACCTGAACGGCAAGGCCGTGGTCACAACCACCGGTACCACCTCGGTGCAGCTGCTGCGCAAGAACGAGCGCGCCACCGGCGTCGACTTCAAGGAAGTCATGGGCAAGGACCACGCCGACAGCTTCCTGCTGCTCGAATCCGGTCGCGCCGATGCCTTCGTGATGGATGGCCAGATCCTGGCCGGCAACATCGCCAAGTCGAAGGCGCCCGCCGACTTCAAGATCGTCGGCGAGCCCCTGTCGACCGAGCCGATCGCCTGCATGCTGCCGAAGGACGACCCGGCCTTCAAGAAGGCGGTCGACGACAGCATCAAGCGCCAGATCGCCGACGGCTCGCTGGCCAAGCTCTACGACAAGTGGTTCATGCAGCCGATCCCGCCGACCAACACCAAGGTCGGACTGCCGCTGTCCGACGCGACCAAGGCCGCCTGGGCCGATCCCAACAACAAGCCGATGGAAGCCTACAAGCAATAAGGCAGACGCCGGCAGCGACTGAACGCCCGCCCGTCCCGGCGGGCGTTTGTTTTCGAAAAACGCATTTCCGACAACGCGGCAAGCGGGAGGAGTTGAGATGGGAAACTGGGATTGGGGCGTCTTCCTTGAGGATCCGGGTGGCCGGATCCCGACCTACTGGCAATGGCTGGTGCAGGCCTGGGGCTGGACGCTGGCGGTGTCGCTGTGCGCGCTGGTGGTGGCGCTGGTGCTGGGTTCGGTCATCGGGGTGATACGAACGCTGCCGGCCAGTCCCTGGCTGGTTCGCTTCGGCAATGCCTGGGTCGAGCTGTTCCGCAACATTCCGCTCCTGGTCCAGATCTTCATCTGGTATCACGTGGTGCCGAAGCTGTTCCCGGTGATGGCCGGTCTGCCGCCTTTCGTCCTGGTGGTGTTCGCGCTGGGGCTCTTCACCTCGTCGCGCATCGCCGAGCAGCTGCGATCCGGCATCCAGGCGCTCCCCAAGGGCCAGCGCTATGCGGGCATGGCGATGGGCTTCACCACGGCGCAGTACTACCGCTATGTGATCCTGCCGATGGCCTACCGCATCATCCTGCCGCCGCTCACCAGCGAGTCGATGAACATCTTCAAGAATTCGTCGGTCGCCTTCGCGGTGTCGATCCCCGAGATGATCCAGTTCGCGATGCAGGCCGGCGAGGAGACCTCGCGCGTCACCGAGATGTATTTGGCGGTGACGGTGCTCTACGTGATTTCGGCCATGGTCATCAACCGGCTGATGGTGTGGATCGAGAAGCGGGTGCGCATACCGGGCTTCGTCGTGGCCGGTGGAACAGGGGGGCACTGACCATGAACTTGGACCTCTCCTTTTTCAACTGGCAGGTCGTCAGCAGCTTCCTGCTGAAGGGCTTCTACTTCAGCGTCACGCTGACGGTCGTCGCTACCCTCGGCGGCATCGTCTTCGGCACGCTGCTGGCCATGATGCGGCTGTCGGGCAAGAAGTGGCTCGACATGCCGGCCTCGATCTACGTCAACGGCATGCGCAGCATTCCGCTGGTGATGGTGATCCTGTGGTTCTTCCTTTTGGTGCCGAACATCATCGGGCGGCCGATCGGGCCGGAGTATTCGGCGATCATCACCTTCGTCGCCTTCGAGGCGGCCTACTTCAGCGAGATCATGCGCGCGGGCATCCAGTCGATTCCGCGCGGCCAGGTCTTCGCCGGACAGGCGATGGGCATGACCTACGGCCAGAGCATGAAGCTGGTGATTTTGCCGCAGGCCTTCCGCAACATGCTGCCGGTGCTGCTGACCCAGACCATCATCCTGTTCCAGGACACCTCGCTGGTCTATGCCATCGGCGCCTACGACCTGTTCAAGGGCTTCGACACCGCCGGCAAGAACTACGGCCGCCCCGAGGAGGCCTACCTGGCCGCCGCGGTGACCTATTTCGTCCTGTGCTATTCGCTCTCGTGGCTGGTCAAGCGCCTGCACAAGAAGATCGCCATCATCCGTTGAAGGGGAAAAAAACATGTCCGAGAAGATGATCGAAATCAAGAACGTGTCCAAGTGGTACGGGCCGGTGCAGGTGCTCAACGACTGCTCGGTCCAGATCGACAAGGGCGACGTGGTGGTGGTCTGCGGGCCTTCGGGCTCCGGCAAGTCCACGCTGATCAAGACCGTCAACGCGCTGGAGCCTTTCCAGAAGGGCGAGATCACGGTCAACGGCATCGCGCTGCACGATCCCAAGACCAACCTGCCCAAGCTGCGCTCCAAGGTCGGCATGGTGTTCCAGCACTTCGAGTTGTTCCCGCACCTGTCGGTGACCGAGAACCTCACGATCGCGCAGATCAAGGTGTTGGGCCGCTCGCCCGACGAGGCCAAGACCCGCGGCCTGAAGATGCTCGACCGGGTCGGCCTGATGGCGCACAAGGACAAGTTCCCGGGCCAGCTCTCCGGCGGCCAGCAGCAGCGCGTGGCGATCGCCCGCGCGCTCAGCATGGACCCGATCGTGATGCTCTTCGACGAGCCGACCTCGGCGCTCGACCCCGAGATGGTCGGCGAGGTGCTCGACGTGATGGTCTCGCTGGCCAAGGAGGGCATGACGATGATGGTGGTCACGCACGAGATGGGCTTCGCGCGCAAGGTCGCGAGCCGGGTGATCTTCATCGACGTCGGCGGTCGCATCCTGGAGGATTGCTCGAAGGACGAGTTCTTCGGGCATCCGGAGAACCGGCAGCCGCGGACCAAGGATTTCCTGAACAAGATCCTGGCGCATTGAAATCGCCGGGACTGCTCCTGCGGTCCGACGGAGCCAGCCTCCGCCTCCTGAACTTGTAAGGCCCCGCGTTCCGCGGGGCCTTACTTTTGGCAAGTCGCCGATGCGGGAATTCAGGTCTCGATCAAGACCGGCCTAGCACTCTATGGCGTCGCTAAGGCCGTATGCGCACGCATTGGGGTCATACCAGCCATTCTTTCGGTTGAAGACATCGACGATCTCGCCTTCATCCCACTTGATGGTCGCCGTGCCGCCTGAACTCAGAGTCCACTGCACCTGACCGAAGTGATCGAACCTGATGGTCCCCGTCGCGTAGCAGGCTGAATACCGCTCATGCACCGCGAAGCGTTTGGGGACAGGGTAGGCCTTTGAGAAATACGCTTTGACTTGCTGTGCCGTTGGCCGGAATTTCTTGCAGGCCCGCGATAGATTGGCGTCGTCGGGTTCAGCGCTCAGCCCTGACTCCAGCACAGCGACATCCTTGATCACCCGCGCGCTCACTTGGCATGCAAGAAGGCAGAGCGAAGAGGCGGCTATGAAAGTCGCAATCCTGGTCATCGCCATTCCGCCGATTTTGCTTCGGTCTTGTTTTTTCTTGCGATGTCCGGATGCTTGTAGATTTCGCGCATCGATACATTCCTCTCTTCAATCCGTGAAATCTGAGTCGGCTTCCACGCAATCTCCAAGGCATGCAGCACTGGTGGGTGACGACACAGCGTGTGGCGCAGTTAAGCGATGCGCTCTGACCCACTACCGGGTGAGGACCCGAATCTTGAACGGCAGGCGCCCGAGCGACTCGTGCAATTGCAGCGCGAGTGCTTGCGCATGCTCGCCCAACGCGGCCGAATCGATCATCACCTTCAGCGAGACATCGCCGTCGGCCAGCACCTTCGGCCTCGATGCCGGTTGGACACCAAGCCCTGCGCACGCCTCGTCGACGAAGCCCTGCGCCACCTGCCGCGCCGCCATCGCCCGCAGCTCGGGCTTGTAGATCTTGCCGACGTTGGTCATCGGCATGCTGTCGATCACGATCACCGACTTGGGCCGCGCCGGCGCCTCGTCGACCCGCGCGGCGGTGAAGGCCAGCAGCTCGGCCTCGGTGGCCGAGGCGCCGGGGATCAGCGTCGCGAAGGCCACCGGCAGCTCGCCCGCGTAGGCATCGGGCGCGCCCACCGCGGCGCACAGTTGCACGCAGGGGTGCGCGCCGAGCGCGTCCTCGATGGTCTTCGGATCGATGTTGTGGCCGCTGCGGATGATCAGGTCCTTCGAGCGGCCGCTGAGGTTGAGCCGGCCTTCGGCATCGAGCCAGCCGAGGTCGCCGGTGGCCAGCCAGCCGTCGGGCGTGAAGGCCTTCGCGTTGTCGGCCGGATCGACGAAACCCGAGAACAGGTTCGGCGACTTGAACAGCACCATGCCCTGCTCGCCATCGGGCAGGTCGCGGTCGCTGGCGTTGCCCTGTTCGTCGAGCGCCACGATGCGCAGCTGCGAGTACGGCAGGCGGAATCCGACGCAGCCGGCCGGGCCGATCACGCCGCGCGGCGTGACGGTCGAGATGCCGGCCATCTCGGTCATGCCCAGGCTCTCGTGCACGTGCAGGCCGAAGAGCCGCTCGAAACGGGCCGCCAGCTCGGGCGCCAGCACCGCGGCGCCGGTGCGGCAGTAGGTGATGGAGGAGATGTCGGCGCCGTCCAGCGGCACGTTGGCCAGCGCCGCCAGCACCGTGGGCACCGCCGACAGCGAGGTCGCCCGATACTTCTGCACCAGCCGCCAGTAGTTGGCCATGACCTGCTTGTTCCGCAGCAGCGTGGTGGTCGGAATGATCACCTCGACGCCGGCCGACAGCGAAGCCAGCGAGCCGGGCAGCACGCCCGCGACGTGGAACAGCGGGTAGCCGATGATCGAGATGCCGCTGGCGTCCTGCCCCGCCAGCTGGACACTGGCCCAGGCGGTGAAGACCTGCGCGCCATGGCTGTGGCGCGCCAGCTTGGGCGCGCCGGTGGTGCCGCCGGTATGGAAGTACGCAGCGATGTCGCCGGGCGCGATGTCGCGGCCGCTCTGCAGCCGGTCGTCGGGCTCGGCGGCGCGCAGCGCGGCGAAGTCGAGCACGCCAGTCGGCAGCGGGCCGGCGGCGCCGGGCGCCTCGTCGTGCGGCGCCACCCGCAGCACGGCGGCGAGCGTCGGCACCTGGCCGCGCAGGCGCAGCGCCTTCGACCACATGCCGGCATCGGATTCGGCGCCGTAGGCGATCAGCACCTTGGCGCCGGCCGCGTTCATCAGCGAGACCAGCTTCTCGTCCGTGAGCAGCGGGTTCAGCGGCTGCACGATGCCGGCCGCGGCGCCGCCCCAGAGCGCCAGGTGGTATTCGAGGCAACCGGGCAGCAGCACCGCGACCGCGTCGCCGGGGCCCACGCCGAGCCGATGCAGCGCATTGGCGGTCTGGTGGATGCCGGCCAGCAGCTCGGCATAGGACCAGCGGATCGGCGCGTCGTCCGGGTCGCCGGTGCGCAGGAAGGTCAGGGCCGGCTTGCTGCCGAAGGCCGCGGCCGAGTTGCGGAAGATCTCGTAGGTGCTGCGCACCGTCAGCGCCTCGGCCAGCGGCCTGGCCTGTTCGAGGCGCTGCAGGTCGGCGAGGCTGCGGATCGGGAAGGCGGCGCTGAAGGGCGCCGCGATGGCCGGTGCGGGGCTGGCGTCGTGGGCCATGGCCTGGGCCTCGATCAGTAGATCTCGAACAGGCCGGCCGCGCCCATGCCGCCGGCGATGCACATCGTCACGACGGCGTACTTGGCGCCGCGGCGCCGGCCTTCGATCAGCACGTGCCCGGCAAGTCGCGCGCCGGTCATGCCGAAGGGATGGCCGATCGAGATGGCGCCGCCGTCGACGTTGAGCCGCTCCGACGGGATGCCGAGCTTCTGCTGGCAGTAGATGGCCTGCGAGGCGAAGGCCTCGTTGAGTTCCCACAGGTCGATGTCATCGACCTTGAGGCCGTGGCGAGCCAGCAGCTTGGGCACCGCGAAGACCGGGCCGATGCCCATCTCGTCGGGCTCGCAGCCGGCCAGCGCCAGGCCGCGGAAGGCGCCGAGCGGCTGGATGCCGGCGCGTTCCGCATCCTTGGCTTCCATCAGCACGCAGGCCGATGCGCCGTCCGACAGCTGCGAGGCATTGCCGGCGGTGATGAACTTGTCGGGGCCCATCACCGGCGCCAGCTTGGCCAGCGCCTCGTAGGTGGTGCCGCGACGGTTGCAGTTGTCCTCGGTGGCGGTGACTTCGCGCTGCGTGACGGCCTTGGTCTCCTTGTCGGTCACGGCCATGGTGGTGGTGCAGGGCACGATCTCTTCCTTGTAGCGCCCCGCGAGTTGCGCCTCTTCGGTGCGGCGCTGGCTCTCTGCCGAGAAGCGGTCCTGCGCCTCGCGGCCGATCCCGTAGCGCTGGGCCACGATGTCGGCGGTGTCGATCATCGCCATGTAGAGCGCCGGCTTGTGCTCGACGATCCACGGGTCCATGCCGCTGTCGCCGCTGTCGGTGGCGCTGCGGGTGCGGATCTGCGAGATGCTCTCGACGCCCCCGGCGATCATCGCCGGCGCGCCGTCGACCACGATGCGTCCGGCCGCCATCGCGATCGCCTGCAGGCCGGAGGCGCAGAAGCGGTTCACCGTGGTGCCGGCGATCGAGATCGGCAGGCCGGCGCGGATGACGCTCTGGCGCGCCACGTTGCGGCCGGTCGTGCCTTCGGGGTAGCCGCAGCCGAGGATCGCATCCTCGATCTGCGCCGGGTCGAGCCCGGAGCGCTCGACCGCCGCCTTGACCGCGAAGGCGGCCAGGGTCGGGCCCGGCGTGATGTTGAATTCGCCGCGGTGCGCCTTGGTGAGCGGGGTGCGGGCGGTTGAAACGATGACGGCTTCGCGCATGGCGGGTGTCTCCTGGATGGTCGGTGTCGGTTATTCGGATCGGTCGAGGCTCGCGAAATCGGCGCCGCGTTCGACCAGGTCGACCAGGAGCGGCGATGGCTTCCAGAAGACCGGGTCCTGCTTCGCGAATTCGCGGATGTCGGCCAGCACCCGTGCCAGGCCGATGGTGTCGGCGTACTTCATCGGGCCGCCGCGAAAGCGCGGGAAGCCGTAGCCGTGGAGGAAGGTCACGTCGACGTCGAGCGGCCTGAGCGCGATGCGCTGGTGCACGACATTGGCGCCCTCGTTGATCATCGCCGCCATGTAGCGGCGCATGATCTCGTCCTCGCTGAAGCTGCGCGGCGTGACGCCGGCGCGCTGGCGCTCGGCATCGATGATCGCCAGCACTTCAGCGTCGGGCTCGCCGACGCGGGCGCCCTCGGGGTAGAGGTAGTAGCCGCGCTGCGTCTTCTGGCCGAACCAGCCGCGCTCGCAGATGCGGTCGGCGATCTGCACGTAGCGCGCCTTCGGATCGCGGGTCGCGGCCTTGCGCTTGCGGGTGGCCCAGCCGATGTCGCCGCCGGCCAGGTCGGACACCTGGAAGGGGCCCATGGGGTAGCCGAAGCTGCGCACCGCCCGGTCGATCTCGTAGGGCGATGCGCCGTCTTCCATCATGTGGTCGGCGGCCTGGCGGTACACCGCGAGGATGCGGTTGCCGATGAAGCCGTCGCACACGCCGGCGCGCACCGGCACCTTCTTCAGCCTCTTCGCCAGCTCGAAGCCGGTGGCGACCACGTCGGCCGCCACCTTGGCCGGCACCACGATCTCGAGCAGCTTCATGATGTTGGCCGGCGAGAAGAAGTGCAGGCCCAGCACATCGGCGGGCCGCGAGATGCTGGCCGCGATCTCGTCGATGTCGAGGTAGGAGGTGTTGGTTGCCAGCACCGCTCCGGGCTTGCAGACGCGGTCGAGCTCGGCGAAGACGGCCTTCTTGACCGCCATGTCCTCGAACACCGCCTCGACCACGATATCGACCTGCGCGAAGGCGTCGTAGGAGGTCGAGCCGCTGAAGCGGGCCATCAGCGCGGCCTTGGCCTCGAGCGTCATTCGGTTCTTCTTGACGAGGCCGTCGTAGACCCGCTCGACATGGGCGCGGCCGCGCGCCAGGCTGGTCTCGTCGCGCTCGACCATCGTGACCGGCAGGCCGGCGTCGAGCATCGCCACCGCGATGCCGGCGCCCATGGTGCCGCCGCCGACGATGCCGGCGCTTTCGAGCGGACGTGGCTTCGCGGCCCGGGTCTCGGGCGCCTTCAGCACTTCGCGTTCGGCGAAGAAGGCGTGGATCAGTCCGGCGCGCTGCGGGCTGGCGATGCACTGCATGAAGAGCTGGCGCTCCAGCGCCATGCCTTCGTCGAAGGGCCGGGTCAGCGCGGCCTCGACCGCCTCGATGATCTTCATCGGCGAGAACAGGCCGCGGCTCTTCTTCGCGGTCTCGGCGCGGGCGGCTTCGAGCGCGGCGCGGCTGGCCTCGGCATCGGCCAGGCCCTGGGCGTCTCGGCTGCGGCGCACCGGCGCGCGCGCGGCGACCAGCTCGCGTGCATAGGCGAGGCCTTCTTCGCGCACGTCGGTGCCGCCGCCCAGGCGATCGACCAGGCCCAGCGACTGCGCCTCGGCCGCGCCCGCATGGCGGCCGCTGGTCATCAGTTCGAGGGCGGCCTTCGCGCCGATCAGGCGCGGCGCGCGCTGCGTGCCGCCGGAGCCCGGCAGCAGGCCCAGCGCCACCTCGGGCAGGCCCAGCTTCGCGCCGGGCATGGCCAGGCGGTAGTGGGCCGCCAGCGCGATCTCCAGGCCGCCGCCCAGGGCCGCGCCATGGATCGCGGCGACAACCGGCTTGGCGCAGGTCTCGATGGCGGCGCAGACCTCGGGCAGCGACGGCGGCTGCGGCGTCTTGCCGAATTCCCGGATGTCGGCACCGGCGATGAAGTTGCGGCCCGCGCCGACCAGCATCACGGCCGAGACTTCAGGATCGCTTTCGGCCGCAGCGATGGCCGCGGCCAGCCCGCGCCGCACATCGACGCCGAGCGCATTGACCGGCGGGTTGTCGATCGTCACGACCAGGATGCCGCCCTCTCGCCGGAAGGCGACGGGTTCGGGTGAAGTGCCGGGGGTGGCCGTGTTGCCGCTCATTGGGTGTCTCCGGAAGCGATTTTCTGCAGAACCCGGCATTCTTGATCCGCACCGAGTCTTTGACAATGGCAGGGAGTGTTGACAGACCGTCAAGGATTTTTTGACAGAATCCGCTGATGGACCTTCAGTCCCTCAGCCTCCTCGTCGAGATCCTCGATGCCGGCAATCTCAGCGCCGCGGCGCGCCGCCTCAAGATGAGCCGGGCCAACGTCAGCTACCACCTGAACCAGCTGGAGCGCTCGGTCGGCGCCCAACTGGTGCGCCGCACCACCCGCCGGGCCGAGCCGACCGAGATCGGCCTGCGCCTCTACCAGCACGGCCTGGCCATCCAGGGCGAGCTGGTAGCGGCGCGCGAATCGGTCAGCAGCCTGGGCCAGGGGCTGCAGGGCCGGGTGCGGCTCAGCGTGCCCAGCGGCTACGGCCAGCTGGTGATGTCGGGCTGGCTGATCGACTTCAAGCGGCGCTATCCGGGCATCGTGCTCGACGTGGTCTTCGAGAACCGCATCGAGGACCTGCTGCGCGACGAGGTCGACATCGCGGTGCGGGTGATCCCCGAGCCGCCGGCCAACCTGGTGGCGCGCGAGCTGGGCCCGGTGCGCTACGTGGCCTGCGCCTCGCGCGACTACGCGCAGGCGCATGGCCTGCCGACGCTGCTCGACCAGCTGCACGGCGCGCCGGTGGTCACTGCCGCGGTGGCCGGCCGCCAGCTGCGCGTGTCGGCCTACCAGGGCGAGGAGCGGCGCGAGGTGCTGCTCGAACCGACGCTGATCTCGGAGAACTTCCTGTTCCTGCGGCAGGCCATCCTGGCCGGGATCGGCATCGGGCTGGTGCCCGACTACGTGGTGCAGGACGAACTGGCGAACGGCGAGATCGTCAGCACCCTGGACGACTGGCGGCTGAGCATCTTCGGCACCCGGATGTTCATGCTCTACATGCCGAACCGGCAGCACACGCGGGCGACCCGGACTTTCATCGACTTCATCCTGGAGCGGGCGCGGGATGGCGCCCCGGCAGCTGAGGGCGAGGCCGGCTGAGGCTCACGTCGGCCAGGGGCCTTCGCCCGGAAGAGGGCCGCCGGGCATGTCGCAGGACATTGCGTCGCCCGGCCAAAGGCGCAGAATCACTGGATATTCATCCAGTATCGAATCCGCCATGGACCTCCAGCGCAAGCTCGCCATCCTCGCCGACGCCGCCAAGTACGACGCCTCCTGCGCTTCCAGCGGCACGCGTTCGCGCGATTCGGTCGGCGGTCGCGGCATCGGCTCGACCGAGGGCGCCGGCATCTGCCATTCCTACGCGCCGGACGGCCGCTGCATCTCGCTGCTCAAGGTGCTGCTCACCAACCACTGCCAGTACGACTGCCTCTATTGCGTCAACCGCGCGTCGAGCAACGTGCCGCGGGCGCGCTTTCGCACCGACGAGGTGGTGCAGCTCACCCTCGACTTCTACCGGCGCAACTGCATCGAGGGGCTGTTCCTGTCGAGCGGCATCGTCAAGTCGCCCGATCACACGATGGAGCAGGTGGTCGAGGTGGCCCGCGCGCTGCGCGAGGACCACGACTTTCGCGGCTACATCCACCTGAAGACCATCCCCGACGCCAGCGACGAGTTGCTGGCGCGTGCCGGCCGCTATGCCGACCGGCTCAGCATCAACGTCGAGCTGCCGACCGTCGACGGATTGCAGGCGCTGGCGCCCGAGAAGAACGCGCTGGCGATCCGCCGTTCGATGGCCGGCCTGCGCCTGCGCATCGACGACGCGAAGGAGGCGCGGGCCGGCGCCGCGTCCATACGCAGCCTGCGCGGCGCCGCGCCACGCGCCCCGGCCGCGCCGCGCTTCGCGCCCGCCGGCCAGAGCACCCAGATGATCGTCGGCGCCGACGCCACCGACGACCGCGGCATCCTCGCCGCCAGCGCCAATCTCTACGGTGCCTATCGGCTGCGCCGGGTCTACTACTCGGCTTTCAGCCCGATCCCCGACGCCGCCAAGGCGCTGCCGCTGCGCGCCGCGCCGCTGGTGCGGGAGCACCGGCTCTACCAGGCCGACTGGCTGATGCGCTTCTACGGCTTCGAGCACCACGAGATCGTGGCCGGCGACAACGGCCTGCTGCGCCTCGACATCGATCCCAAGCTGGCCTGGGCGCTGGCGCACGAGGAGCGCTTCCCGGTCGACCTCAATCGTGCGCCGCGCGAGATGCTGCTGCGGGTGCCGGGCCTCGGCGGCAAGGCGGTGGCGCGTCTTTTGGAGGCGCGCCGGGTTCGCCGCCTGCGGGCCGAAGACCTGCAGCGGCTGCATGTGCCTGTGCGCAAGCTGCTGCCTTTCGTGCTGGTCGACGGGCACCGGCCGGCGGCGCATGCCCGGGCGGCGCAGGCGCATCGGCTGGCGCATGCCGAGCCGGTGCAGGAGGCGCTGTTCTGATGCCGGCGCAGGGCGGCGCTGCCCATGTCCCGGCCCGGCTGCAGCTGCGCCTGGACGGGCCGGCCGACCTGGAGGGCTTCAGGCGGGCGGCACGGCGGCTGATCGCGCAGGGGCTGCGGCCGGAGGAGGTCGAGTGGTTCGAGGGCGGCACCGACCCGTGCGGGCCGGGCTCGCTATGGGAAGAAGACGCCTCCGACGCCTGGGATCGCCAAGGCGCGCAGGCCGATGCCGGCCCGGTTTTGCGCGTGCCCGCCGGCTTCGCGGCCCTGTGCGACCAGGCGCTGCTGCATGCCGAGCCGCAGCGATTCGCACTGATGTACCGGCTGCTCTGGCGCCTGCTGCACGAGCCCGGGTTGCGGCACGATCCGCTCGATGCCGACATGCAGCAGGCCCGCGCCCTGGCCCGCGCGGTGCAACGCGACATCCACAAGATGCGCGCCTTCGTGCGCTTCACCCGGCTCGAGGACGATCGCCACGTCGCCTGGTTCGAACCCGCCCACCACATCGTCGAGGCCAATGCCGGCTTCTTCATGCGCCGCTTCGCCAACATGCGCTGGGCCATCCTGACGCCCCGGCGCTCGGTCGAATGGGACGGCGCCGAGCTGCGCTTCGGACCCGGCGCCGACCGCCGCGAGAAGCCGCCGCCCGATGCCGGGGAGCATCTCTGGCTGACCTACTACCAGCACATCTTCAATCCGGCCCGGCTCAAGCTGGCGACGATGCGGCGCGAGATGCCCGCCCGCTATTGGCGCAACCTGCCCGAGGCGGCGCTGATCCAGCCCCTGGCCGGCGCGGCCGAGGCGCGAAGCCGTGCGATGGTGGACGCGGCGCCGACTCCCGCGCGCCGGATCCGCCCGCCGATCGCCTTGCATCTGGCGCCCAGCGGCGAGGCGCCGCGCACGCTGCAGGACCTGCGCGCCGCCACCCGGGCCTGCCGCGATTGCCCGATCGGCGCGCTCGCGACCCAGTCGGTCTGCGGCGAAGGCCCGCTGCAACCCAGCCACATGCTGGTCGGCGAGCAACCCGGCGACCAGGAGGACCTGGCCGGGCGGCCCTTCGTCGGGCCGGCCGGCCAACTGCTCGATCGTGCGCTCGACCGGCTGGGCTGGCCGCGCGAGCAACTCTTCCTGGCCAATGCGGTGAAGCACTTCAAATACGAATTGCGCGGCAAGCGGCGCCTGCACAAGACCGCAGCCCAGCGCGAGGCCGATGCCTGCCTGGGCTGGCTCGATCACGAGATCGCCATCGTCCGCCCGCGAGCGCTGGTCGCGCTGGGCGCCACCGCCGCGCGGGCGCTGCTGGGCCGGCCGGTGGCGGTCCAGGCCGAACGCGGCGCCTGGATCGAGCACGAGCGCGCCGACGGCCTGCCGGTCTTCGTCACCCTGCATCCATCGGCCCTGCTGCGCCTGCCCGATGCCGAGCGCGCGGCCGCCTGGCAGCGCTGGCTGGCCGACCTCGCGCTGGCGCGGCAGCGCGGCTGAGGCGGCGCGGATGGGACAATCGCGCCCATGACTCGCACAGCCGACACCCTCACCATCACCCGCCCCGACGACTGGCACCTGCACCTGCGCGACGGCGCCGCCATGGCGGACGTGCTGCCGCACTCGGCGGCCCAAGTCGGCCGCGCGCTGGTCATGCCGAACCTGCGCCCGCCGCTCACCACCACCGCGCAGGCCCTCGACTACCGCGCCCGCATCCTCGATGCGCTGCCGGCCGGCGCTGCCTTCGAGCCGCTGATGTCGCTGTATCTCACCGACATGCTGCCGCCCGCCGAGATCGAGCGCGCCGCCGCTGCCGGCATTCGCGCGCTCAAGCTGTACCCGGCCGGCGCCACCACCAACAGCGACGCCGGCGTGACCGACATCCGCAAGACCTACGCCACGCTCGAGGCCATGCAGAAGCACGGCCTGCTGCTGCTGGTGCACGGCGAGGTGACCGATCCCGCGGTCGACCTGTTCGACCGCGAGGCGGTCTTCATCGACCGGGTGATGATCCCGCTCAGGCGCGATTTCCCGGAGCTGAAGGTGGTGTTCGAGCACCTGACCACGAAGGAGGGCGCCCACTACGTGCGCGATGCGAACCGCTTCACCGCTGCCACCATCACGGCCCACCACCTGCTCTACAACCGCAACGCGATCTTCACCGGCGGCATCCGGCCGCACTACTACTGCCTGCCGGTGCTCAAGCGCGAGGTCCATCGCGTGGCGCTGGTCGAGGCCGCCACCAGCGGCAGCGACCGCTTCTTCCTCGGCACCGACAGCGCGCCGCATCCGGCCGCGCTGAAGGAGCATGCGCTGGGCTGCGCCGGCTGCTACACCGCGCTGACCGCGATCGAGCTCTATGCCGAGGCCTTCGACAACGCCGGCGCGCTCGACCGGCTCGAAGGCTTCGCCAGCTTCCACGGCGCCGACTTCTACGGCCTGCCGCGCAACAGCGACACCATCACGCTGCGCCGCGAAACCTGGACCGTGCCCGAGACCCTGCCCTTCGGCGAAGCCACGCTGAAGCCCCTGCGCGGCGGCGAGACGCTGGCCTGGAGGCTGGCCTCGTGAATCGCTCATCCCGCGTGATGCTGCTGGTCGATGCCGACAACGTGTCGGCCGACGTGATCGAGCAGGCGGTGCGGCGCAGCCTCGACGAATACGGCGCGGTGCATGTGCGCCGCGCCTACTGCAATGCAGAGACCGCGCTCAAGCAGCAGGCGCTCTTCAAGCGGCTGTCGCTGCGGCCGATGGTGAATCTGTCGGCCGGCAAGAACAGCACCGACATCGCGCTGGCGGTCGATGCCATCGACCTGGCGATCGCCGAGCGACCCGACATCGTGGTGCTGGTGTCTTCCGACTCCGACTTCGCGCCGCTCGTGATCCGGCTGCGCGAGAAGGGCTGCCGGGTCTGCGGCATCGGGCAGCAGGGCAAGACCGGTGACGAGACGGTGGGCATCTACGACAGCTTCGTCGACCTGCGGCATGGAGCGGCCTCGCGGGCGCCGGCCGCGCCGCGCGCGAGATCGGCGCCGACCCCGGCAAGTGCCCTGCCGGCGCCCGCAGCGCGAACCCTGCCGGCCCGGACCCCGGCCGCTGCCGCCGCCTCGGCCGCTGCCGCCGCCTCGGCCGCGCCGAAGCCGCCGGCTGCCAAGCGCGCGGCGCGAACGCCCGCCGCGAAGGCGCCGACGCCGACCGCCAGGCTGCCGGACGAGGTACTCCAGATCCTCGATGCGGTGGTCGAACTGGGCATCGGCAACAAGGTCGAGCTCAACGTGGCGGCCGAGCGGCTGCGCGCCGCCAAGCTCCTGGGACGCAGCGCGAGTTCGCCGAAGCTGTTCAAGAAATACCCCGAGCTCTTCCTGCTGACGCCCGAGAAGACACCCAACAAGGTGCAATACGTCGGCCCGATGCCGGCCTGAGCCCGCCGCGAGGCCTGCCGATGGATCGGGTGCCGGACGTCGAGCAGCCCTGGTTCGCGACCCATGCCGCGACGGCCCGGCGCGTGCGGGCGGCGACCGGGCAGGGCGCCAGCGTCGCGGCGGCATTGAATCGCGAGGCGGCGGAAGGCATCGCGCTCGCGGCTGGCCCGCTGCGCTTCGTCGCGCCGGACAGCGCGCCGCCCGGCGAGGCCTATGAAGCCTTCATCTTCCGCAGTGCCTGCGTGCCCACCCGCGACAACCTGCACGACCTGTTCAACGGCGTGGCCTGGCTGCGTTTCCCGCGCAGCAAGAGCCGGCTCAACATGTTGCAGGCGGGGGAGATCGCGCGTGCCGGCATCGGCGGCCGCCGAGGGTCACTGCGGGATGCGCTGACGCTCTTCGACGAGAACGGCGCCGTACTGGATGCGCCGGCGGTGCTCTGGGACGCGCTTCGGGCGCGCGACTGGCAGCGCCTCTTCGTGGCCGAGCGCGCGGCCTGGCGCGAGGCTCGGCTGCTGGTCTTCGGCCATGCGCTGCTCGACAAACTGGTCCGGCCGCGCAAGGCCCTGACGGCCCATGTGCTCTGCGCCCCGGGCCGCTCGCCCTCGATCCCGATCGAGGACGAAGCGATCGCCGCGGCTCTCGATCCGATCCATCTCGCGGCCAAGCCTTTCCTGCCGCTCCCGGTGCTGGGCGTGCCCGGCTGGTGTCCTCGAAACGAGAACTTTTCCTTCTATGATGACCCGCTTGTCTTTCGACCTCCCAGGGTGACCACTTGAAAAGAATCCTCCTCTTCGTACTGACCAACGTGATGGTCGTCGCGGTGCTCGGCATCGTGGCGAGCATCCTCGGGGTCAATCGCTTCCTCACGCCCAATGGGCTCAACCTCGGTTCGCTGCTGGGCTTCGCGCTGGTCTTCGGCTTCGGCGGCGCGATCATCTCGCTGCTCATCAGCAAGCCGATGGCCAAGTGGTCGGCCGGCGTGCGGATCATCAACGAGCCGCAATCCGCCGACGAAGCCTGGATCGTGCAGACGGTGCGCACCCTTGCCGACAAGGCCGGCATCGGCATGCCCGAGGTCGGCATCTTCGAGGGCGAGCCCAATGCCTTCGCGACCGGCGCCTTCCGCAACTCGGCTCTGGTGGCGGTCTCGACCGGCCTGCTCGCCAACATGACGCGCGAAGAGGTCGAGGCAGTGATCGGCCACGAGGTGGCCCACGTCGCCAATGGCGACATGGTCACGATGGCGCTGATCCAGGGCGTGATGAACACCTTCGTCGTGTTCCTGTCGCGCGTCATCGGCTATGCGGTCGACAGCTTCCTGCGCCGCAACGACGAGCGCTCCAGCGGCCCCGGTATCGGCTACTTCCTGACCACCATCGTGCTCGACATCGTGCTGGGCTTCGCCGCCGCGATCGTGGTGGCCTGGTTCTCGCGCCAGCGCGAATACCGTGCCGACGCCGGCTCCGCCACCCTGATGGGCCGCAAGCAGCCGATGATGAATGCGCTGGCCCGCCTGGGCGGCCTGCCGGCCGGCGAACTGCCGAAGTCGGTCGAGGCCATGGGTATCACCGGCAAGCTCGGCAGCCTGTTCGCGACCCATCCGCCGATCGAGCAGCGCATCGCGGCGCTGCAGAAGGCGCAGGGCAACTGAACGTTTCCGACGCTGACCGAATCCAGCCGCCTTCGGGCGGCTTTTTTCATGGGGCGACGGTGGACGGGGCGTTCGATCGTTGGGGGGCGCAGCCGGGGCGCCTGCCGGTCGGCTGCGGTGCGCCACTGCGGCGGTCGGTGCTGCGCACCGACTTCCCTGCGGTGCTCGGGCTGCCGGCTGTGCCGCAGAACTCACTCCGCGCCCCTGCGGTGCGCTACGT